>JACCDW010601192.1_pt1 | contig 10224 bp, 16 predicted proteins | sample 7449781 | NCBI WGS metagenome assembly JACCDW01 (sample SAMN15323449, study PRJNA562643) | freshwater metagenome | isolation source: river surface water | place: USA:Blue River Watershed | collected 2017-08-18 | reverse complement strand
TACACCTAACAAACAAATTCTTGTACCTTCGATGGTTTTTGTTGATACAGATCGAGAAAATTTACCCGATCACAATAGACCATTATATGAACAAAAAACATCAGGATTTTTGGAACTAGCACACCCTTTTGAAAGATTTCCTCGCAGTATACATAATTTTGATCTAGACTATATAAGATTTTGTGGAGCAGGAAGACATTTTCATAGATTTGATCAACCTATACAATTATTTGTGTTACAATATCTTTGGTGTCCGTGGAATGATTTTTCTATTCAGAGAAAATTACAGATACAACACACAATTCCTGAAAGTAATATTCGAAGAGGGTTAGGAATTCATCATCTTGGTAACAAAAATGAATTTGAAGATCGTTTTAAAGAAAGAATTCTAAAAACTAGAAATCTATACGAAGAACTACAACCATTTATATCGAGCCATAATAGAGTTTTATATGGATAAAAATATTCTTATTATAGGAAATCGTGGATACATAGGTTCAAAATTAAAGTTAGATCTAGAAAAACATAATCGAGTCACAGGAATAGATATCGGCTGGTATGATCAATTATATCCAAAATGTGATTATAGAAAACTTGAAAAACAGTATCTAGAACAATTTGATGTCATTGTATTGCTCGGCGGGCATAGTTCAGTTAAAACCTGTCTAGGTGATATTGCAAGTCCTTGGTTAAACAACGTTACAAATTTTAGTGATCTTATAGACAAAATTGATAACCAATTAGTAATATATGCCAGCAGTGCCAGTGTTTATGGAAATAGTTTGTTAGGGCAACAGCATAATGAACAAATACTAAATTTTATGCCTGTAAACAACTATGATATAACCAAATACTCATTGGATATGGCAGGAAAATTAGCTATAGCTCAGGGCAAAAATGTAGTAGGTTTAAGATTCGGCACAGTTAATGGATGGTCTCCGATATTACGAGTCGATGTTATGATCAATGCTATGTATCATAGTGCGATTCAAAATAAACAAATAGTTGTCACAAATACCAAAATAAATCGAGCATTACTAGGTATAGAAGATCTAAGTCGTGCAATATCTTGCATTATTGAAAATCCTCAATCGGGAATATATAATTTGTCTAGTTTTAATACCAGTGTAGAAAATATAGGAACACTAGTAGCAGATAAACTAAATGTTCCTTTGATTGAAAAAGATCCTTTACCCGGTGTATACGATTTTGAACTTAATTGTAATTTATTTTCCGAAACATATGATTTTACTTTTCAAGAAACACCTAATACTATTATAGACAGTCTTATTAAAAATTATAAAGAAAGTATTTGTGTTCGAAGAGACCAATACATAAACTATCAATGGAATTAAAATGAATTCAAAAAAATTAACAAATTGCCTATGTTGTGAACAATTAAACCTTAGATTGATTTTAAATCTAGGTCAACAACCATTGGCTAACAGTTATCTAAAAACTCCCGATGACGATGAGCTAATTTTTCCTTTAGAACTTAATCTTTGCGAAAATTGTTATCATTTACAGCTTAGTCATGCAGTTAACCCTGATCTGTTGTTCAAAAATTATATCTATGTAAGCGGTACCACTAAAACCTTAAGAGATTATTTTGCTTGGTTTGCAGAATTTACACTTTCTTGGTTCAATAACGACTCTGCTAAAACTGTTTTAGAAATAGCCTGTAATGATGGAAGTCAACTCAAATACTATAAAGATCTTGGATTAAAAACATATGGAATAGACCCGGCAGAAAATCTATTTAAAATTAGTTCTCAAGATCACGAAATTGTTTGTGATTATTTTACCGACAAATATGTTGATTATTATCGAGATAAAAAAATTGATATCATGGTAGCAGAAAATGTTTTTGCTCATAACAGTTATCCTATTGATTTTTTAAAGGCCTGTAAAGAAATATTACATGATAATTCTTTATTGTTCTTACAAACTAGTCAAGCAGACATGGTGCCTAACAATGAATTTGATACTATATATCATGAACATATCAGTTTCTTTTCAATCAATTCTATGAATGAGATTTCAAAGAAAGTTGGATTATATCTAATTGATGTTATAAAAACTCCTATTCATGGAAACAGCAATGTCTATGTGTTTAGTAAAAAGAACACTGGACAAGATAGAATCAATCAGATTCTCAAAGAAGAATCATCAAAAGGTCTCCATGATGTATCGACCTATATTCGCTATGCTGAAAAATGTCATAAAATCATCTCGGATCTTGAAACCAGAATTGATGAATTTAGAAATGCCGGTTATAAAATAATTGGATATGGTGCAGCCGCAAAAGGTATGACCTTATTAAATTTTGGAAAACTAAATTTAGATTTTATCATCGATGATAATCCTCTAAAACAAGGATTATATACTCCTGGGATGCATATTCCAATTACCAGTATCAACGAACTTGAAAAGTATACTAACGAAAAGATTGCTTTTATACCTTTGGCATGGAATTTCTTCGAAGAAATTAAAAATCGAATTAAAACTAAACGTAATAATGACAATGATGTTTTCATCAAATATTTTACCTTAGAAAACTAGTCTTGACATTTTATAGGTTTTAGTCTATAATTTAAAATCTATCCACTTTTAAATACGTCAATATGTCAATGCATCTCGAAGGTCCTTGGCTCTCCACTACAGGTAAACGTAAGGGAAAACCCAAATTCAAAAATTCCGAGGAGGCTCGTAAGGCACGAGATCTGGAAGAATCTTGGAATTCTCTCCAGAAAAAATGGGGTGTAGAGCAGGAAGAAAAGAAACGTCAACGTGCCCTAAAATCCCCACCTCTTCAGAATTATCTTCGAGTTCCAGTTGGCCGAGAAACCAAACATATTCCTAGTCTTAATGGAGGGGTAGATATGTCACCTGCTGCACTTAAACCTGCACCGGTGTATACAGGAACTCGATTAAAAGGTATTGGTGTTATGCATAAATCCAATCTTGTACCAATTTTTAGTGATGATGAAGCAGTAGAGATCAGTCGTATGCGTCGATAAATATCTTTCTTATGACAGTAAGTTTTAATGAAAAATTAATCGCATATCTAACACTAATAAGTGGATTAGCAATTTCCACAGTAGCAGTCTACTATTCTGTAGTGGGCCTTACTGCTATTTTTTCTGCGGCTGCTGCCTCAATTATTATCATGGGTGTGGCCTTAGAAATTAGTAAACTTGTGGCCACAGTTTGGTTAAAACAAAATTGGTCCATAGCTCCTATTAGTGTTAGAATTTATTTGTTGATGGCCATTACTGTACTCATGCTGATTACCAGCATGGGTATCTTTGGATTTCTAAGTAAATCTCACAGTGATCAAAGTTTGGTTAGTGGTGAAGTAGTATCTAGACTGCAAGTTATTGATCAAAAAATATTGACATCAAAAGAGAATATTGAATCTGCAAGAAAACAATTAAAGCAATTGGACGACGCAGTTGACCAAGTCATGTCTAGAACCACTTCTGAAAGTGGAGCGGACAAATCTAATGCTATACGTCGATCACAACAAAAAGAACGAACACGATTAAATGCCGAAATCGCTGCCGAACAAAAATTAATTGCTCAATTAAATGAAGAAGCATCTCCTATACGTTCTCAGGTAAGAAAAGTAGAAGCCGAAGTTGGGCCATTAAAATACATCGCTGCCTTGATCTATGGTGAAACCGATCAAACAATTTTGGAAAAAGCAGTTACCTGGGTAATACTACTAATAGTTTTAGTCTTTGATCCATTGGCAGTTATATTATTGTTAGCCAGTCAAATCAGTTTTCAAAGTTTTAGACAACGTAACGAAGAACAAATTAAACCTGATCCTTGGATTGCCGACGTTGGCGAAAAGCCTACTGAAAATGAGTTAAAAGACATTGAAGAAATAAAGTATGAACCGGATGATGGTCCTCTAACTGATTCTCAAATACAACAGGTACAAGAATCAGTAAACTATACTAAAGAAGATCTATTAAAAGCCTACGAACTTAAAGAGAGACTAAAACACAGTGGAGTGGCAAGAGAAGGGGGAATAGTCAAAGTTGACGGAACAGTATATTTGTCAACCGAATTCGATCGTTTATTAAATATTCCTGTGAACATAGAAGAAAACAATATCACACAAGAAGAATATTTCAAAGCAATAAAAGAACAAAAAGAAAAATAAGGTCAAACATGGATGGTAAAATAACTTTAATCACTCCTCCTGACTTTTATGAAAACAACAATATTAGTATTTTGTTTTTTCATTTAAGTGACGAGGAACAAGAGAATATTAGTCTTTGGTTAAATGAATCTAAGATACAATATGATATTAATCTCTATGTGTATACCAATGAAAATAGTTTACCATGGATTTTTTATGCCTTTGGTCGTTGTGACTATAAGTATATTAACTTTGATCAAATGAATTCTGTTACACAGGCATTAGGAGGATATTTGTTATCACGTAATGATGTTTATTACAAAACCAAAAACGAAAATCTATCTGCAATATATAGCCATATCAATAACAACAGAATCGATCGTGTAGAAACCTTTTTAGAGAGTGTGCTAGTTGGCCAAGGAAATTAATCATCATTGCGATTTTTGTGGAAAAAGCAAAGAAAATGTTGAAAAATTAATTGTAGGTGAGCATAGTGCCATCTGCAATGATTGCGTGGATCTTTGTGTGTCTATTCTAGACGATGAAAAAGTTAAATCTTTTCCAACAGATAAAAAAATTCTTAATCCAAGTTTAATTAAAGATTATCTGGATGAATACATCATTGGTCAGGACGAGGCCAAGATAGCATTAAGTGTAGCAGTAAGTCAACACTTTAAACGTATCAATAATCCTAGTAAAGAAATTAAATTAGAAAAAACTAATGTTTTACTACTAGGACCGTCAGGGTGTGGTAAAACTATGTTGGCCAGAAAAATCGCCGAATACTTAAATTTACCATTTGCTATTTGTGATGCCACTGGAATCACCGAAGCGGGTTATGTCGGCGATGATGTAGAAAGTATCTTAACTAGATTGATTAACGAAGCCGATGGTGATATTGAAAAAGCCTCTAGAGGTATTGTCTATATTGACGAAATAGATAAAATTGCTCGTAAAGGTGAAAGCACCAGCATTACCAGAGATGTCAGCGGAGAAGGTGTACAACAGGCTCTGCTCAAAATGGTCGAAGGCAGTATTATGCGTGTTCCTAGTACTGGAAAACGTAAACATCCTGGTTCGGACATGCAGGAACTCGATACACACGGAATATTGTTTATCTGTGGAGGTGCTTTTGTAGGAATTGAACGAGTTATTCAAAATCGTACAGAAAGCAGAAGCATCGGATTCAATGCCACAGTAGATAAACCAGATCTAAATGATTCTAAAAATCTCGGTCAAATTACACCTAAGGATATTATACAATACGGTTTCATCCCGGAGTTTGTGGGCAGATTTGGATTGATAACCAATGTGGATGAATTAACTGAAGCCCAATTGGTAAAAATTCTTATGGATACCAAGAATAGCATTGTTAGACAATATCAATATATTTTCGAATTAGATGGTGTTAAACTAGAATTTGATGAAGATGCCCTAAAAGAAATTGCTTCAAAAGCCAAAAATTTAAAAACCAATGCACGAGGATTAAAAAACATTATTGAAAAAACTTTATTACCTTATCAATTCGATGCTGTTAATCTCTCTGAGCGCGGTTTGAAGACAATTCGGATAACTAAAGATACTATCAACGGCAAAGCAGCCGTGATGATTTTTGATAAAAAAGCAAATAATGAACAGAAATAAAGAACTTACTGGATGCAAGGTTGTTTTGTCCGATAATATGCCTATCAATGTGGCTCTACGAAAATTCAAACAAAAAGTAGATGATGCCGGAATTTTGGAAACGGTCAAGGCTAAAATGCAATTTGAAAAACCTACTACTGCGCGAAAAAGAAAAAAAGGTGCTGCTCGTGCTCGTTGGCTCAAAAAATTACGTGATCAGGAATTACCGAAAAAATTATTCTGATTGACCTACATTGCATTTTATAGTATATTATACAAATAATACTTGTAAACTTATATAAAATGCCCAAACATCTAATGATTGATATGGAAACTCTAGCAGTTTCTCCAAAATCTGTTATTCTAACTATCGGTGCAGTACATTTTGATCCTTGGGATAAAGGCTATACAGATAGTCTTTACATGAAACTCGATCTAGACGAACAAGATACTCTTGGACGTGAAATTGATCCTAATACTCTGGATTGGTGGGCAAAACAAGATTCAAAAATTCAAGAAGAGGCATTTAGTCCCGATAACAGAATTTCTCTAACTGAGGCAATGGAACGTTTTCATAAGTTTGCCTGGGGCTGTAGTGCATTTTGGAGTCATGGAGCTACCTTTGATTTGGTTATTCTAGAAAATGTTCTAACTCAACTTAAACGTCCGTTGCCTTGGAATTACTGGCAACTGAGAGATACTAGAACCTTGTTCGATCTTGGTATCGATCCAAATATGCCAACTGAAAATAAACACGATGCATTGAAAGATGCTATCCGTCAAGCTCTAGGAGTTCAAAATGTAATGCAGGTTCTGCAATCAAAAGGAATTTACCCTAGTCTAATTTTATCCAAACATGTTAATGCCGGCTTGGTATGCTAAAAGAAAATTTGATGGCTTTTTCTGTTCCTAACTACGGAAAAACTCAACGTAATGAAAACACCTATCAAACTGTTGCTGAATATTGTAAAAAAAATCTAGTTAGGTTGATCGATGATTACCAAACTGACGATCAAAATAACAAACAATTGTTGCGAGAAATCCGCAACGATATTGATTACTATCTAAGACGATATCATGAATACTGTATCAAACAACGTAATGGAGTTTTAGCCCATTATCACGAACTTGACTGTGTTGATCAATGTGACTTTGAACATTTAATTCCTGCAAGCCGTATTCGTGATCTTTTGCTATCGAATAAAATTACGGTAGTACAGGCTCTCAATGCCCCTACCGTTCGTTTAAGTAGATCAAAGCATCATGCACTAAAAGACTCTGGTTGGGCCAGTCATACACCAGATATGTGGTTTCCTTTTAAAAGGTATAATCAAGTTTTTCGTGCAAAATTTAAAACACATGACGGAACTGTAATTGATACGGATAAATGGACCTTGGCCGATCATTACAGATACTTTGATCATTTAATCATTTAAACCATCCGATTTTTTTACCTATAGATTTTCTACGATCGTATTCTTCGGGGCTTTCGGGATATCTCCAGGCCCAAATTCCACACAATAACATTCCTAATCCAACAGCCAAAACTAACTTCCAGTTTTGTGTGGTAAACCAAAGTATAATCAAACTAACGTCCATTGTGACAAACATGGCCCACTTTCCGTATTTTGGAAATACACGTTTTTCGCTCCAATTACGTAAAAATGGTCCGAACAATCTGTGATTCATGATCCAATTGTGCCAACGCTCACTACCTTTGGCAAAGCAAAAAGCTGCTACAACAGTAGGTGTGCTCCATGGTATTCCTGGAGTGATCACTCCTATATAAGCAACGCCCAAAAATAAAAATCCTAATCCTACCCAAAACATCTTTTTAATTTTGTTCATAGCTTGACCTTAATTTAAAATTAGTATATAATGTACTTATGAAAATTTCACTAGTTTCTGATATACATTTGGAGATCTCTAAAAACCTAGAGCTCCCAGGCGGCGATGTCTTGATCGTCGCCGGTGATGCCTGCGAAGTACGATCTCTAACTAATGAATTTCATAGTACCCGGGTTTTACCTCACGATGAAGGCAGTTTTCCTTGTTATGATTTCTTTTGGAATCAATGTGCCAAATACAAAAAAGTTTTCTATGTAATAGGAAACCATGAGCACTATCACGGAAAATTTTGGAAAACCGCTGAACAACTTAGAAGTTTACTGCCCGACAATGTTACATTGTTAGACAATCAATACGAAGAATATCAGGATGTGATCTTTGTAGGTTCTACACTTTGGACAGACATGAATCGCGGTAATCCTGTAACCATGTCAATGATCAAAAACTATATGAATGATTATAGAGTCATTACCTATTTTGATCAGCCTAACAACAATTATAGAAAATTGAGTCCTTACGACACTGTTCGACTTCATAAAGAATCTAGACATTTTATTGAAAAAACTGTGCAACAATATGCCGATTGTCCTGTGGTTGTAATCACACATATGGCTCCGACTCATTTAAGCATTAACGAAAAATTCAAACATGAAACGGACAGTAATGGTGCATATGTTTCGGATCTTAGTAATTTGATTCTTGATAACACCAATATCAAGGTGTGGGTTCATGGTCATGTACATGATCCAGTAGATTACATGATCGGCGATACTAGGGTAATTTGTAATCCAAGGGGTTATGTTCCTTACGAAGCAAATAATGGGTTTGATCCTAAATTTAGCTTTGAGATTTAAACATGAACGAAGAAATGGCGGAATTGATCAAATCTCTAGCCGAACAGTCCTTTACCTATGCCTATAAAATTTGCAAAGATTTTGGCAGGGATGGTGGACATTCAGATCATATATGGGTGGCAATTGCCATGAGTCGATACGGAGAAATGATTGCTGATACCTGTGTAAAACTTGCAATGAAACACAGTATTACATCAAATGATCTTGCCGAAATCATAGCTAACGAAATCAAAGACACATTTCCAATTGGTGATATTAAAAATGATTAGACTGACTAAAAATATCGATCAAGCAGGTAATATATTAGTTTCAATTTTTCATCGTTTGGCTTTGTTTGCCATTGGTGCTGCTACAGTTTGGGCTGCGGGTTGGACATTTTTTGATCTACTTCAAAAACATCATGCTACCATTGCTGATCTGTTATTGTTGTTTATCTATTTGGAAATCGGTGCTATGGTAGGAATTTATTTTAAGACCAACCATATGCCTGTGCGTTTTTTGTTGTATATTGCTATCACCGCACTGACTAGACATATGGTTGATATTATGAGTCATATCCCGATCAATATCAATGAAATGATGGCTGTAGCAGGATCAACTCTGATCATTGCTATCAGTGTGTTGATTGTTAGATTTACCAGTGCACGATTTCCTAGCGATAAAAAGGATGATGTAGTATGAATGAACGAATTCTAAAACTTGCTGAACAGGCTGGTTCAACACATAAACAGAATCTTGGTGTATATCAATTCTATACAGATGAATTAGAAAAGTTCGTTGAGTTGATTGTCCAGGAATGTATTGGCCAAGTAGAGAATCTTTCTCCGGGCTATCAAGACTATCGTAATCAGATTGAGGACGCATTTCGCAGAGATTGTGTAGCACAATTGAAACAACATTTCGGAGTTGAATGATGCATGATCCTAAAGAAATTCCTGAGCATCGAGATATACTAGGAAAAATTATTATGGTCAATGACTTTGTGGCATTTCCACAGAGTAATGGTCTCTTAGTAGGAAAAGTTACTAAGATCAATGCTAAAATGATTAGAATACTAAGATTAAGTTCTAAATGGAGAAACGGTTTTGTAAACAAATATCCACAAGACTGTGTTAAACTTGATCAATCAGAAATGACATTTTTTATCTTAAAACACTCTGCATAACTGTAATTTAAAATGAAATTAAGTGAACTACATCGTATTGTGGATCTACACCACCGTGATGAACTACGGGAAGATCCCGAGGTTGTGATTAAAATCAAACTGCCATACTCTACCGTAGGATCAAGTCCCACAGTCAAAGTAAAGAGTATGCATATGGGTTTTGATTGGGATAGTGGTAAATTCATCATCCACCCTGAAGAAGAACTCACGCCCAGTAATCGAGACTTTGCTGCCAAGATGCGTGATATGCAGGAGAAGTGGGGTTGGGCAGAATCGGAAAACCGCCGACTCAAAGCCGAAATCCGTCAGTTGAAAAAGAAATTAGAAGGTACACAATGAACGAACAAATTAAGGAACTCCAACAATCTAGGAGACTTGGATGAAAAAGCCCTGTGAATATTGCGGTGCTAATCTACCTGTAGGTGTTGATAAATCCACACGCCGAATTCGATCTTTCCACTTTGAGCGGTGTGAGGCACGACCTGCTTCGCAAGTCTTCCGGGCAGAAATGAACCCGCAAATTCGTGAACTTTACAAACAGGCTTTCGGATATTTTCCTGCTCCTACTGGTGAACCTGAAC
>JACCDW011868708.1_pt1 | contig 10225 bp, 9 predicted proteins | sample 7449781 | NCBI WGS metagenome assembly JACCDW01 (sample SAMN15323449, study PRJNA562643) | freshwater metagenome | isolation source: river surface water | place: USA:Blue River Watershed | collected 2017-08-18 | reverse complement strand
GAGCGCACTGGCGAAGCGGATGCGTCACAAACTCAAAGCCCGCGCGCGCCTCACGGCGGCCACCCCCATCTCACAACACGAATCCGCCGACGGCACGCTCAAGTGGCTGTTCGACGTGGGCGACGGCAATGCCGTTGAAACCGTGTTCATTCCCGAAGACGATCGGGGCACCTTGTGCGTGTCCTCCCAGGCCGGCTGTGCCGTGGGCTGTCGTTTTTGCTCGACCGGCCACCAAGGCTTCAGCCGCAATCTGACCACGGGCGAAATCGTGGCCCAACTGTGGTTTGCCGAGCATTTCCTGCGCCAGCGCCTGGGCAGTCCAGAACGTGTCATCAGCAATGTGGTGATGATGGGCATGGGCGAGCCTTTGCAAAACTACAGCGCGCTGGTGCCGGCCTTGCGCACCATGCTGGATGACCATGCCTACGGCTTGTCACGCCGTCGTCTGACGGTGTCCACCTCGGGCGTGGTCCCCATGATGGACCGCCTCGGTGAAGATTGCCCGGTCGCGCTGGCCGTTTCCCTGCATGCGCCCTCCGACGCCTTGCGCGACTCCTTGGTCCCGTTGAACCGCAAATACCCCTTGGCCGAACTGATGGCGGCTTGTCAACGTTACCTGGCCCATGCCCCGCGCGACTTCATCACCTTTGAGTACTGCATGCTTGACGGTGTGAACGACCAAGCCGAGCATGCCCAAGCACTGATCGAGCTGGTGCGACCCCACAAGGGGCAAGCTGTGTCGTGCAAATTCAACCTGATTCCTTTCAATCCTTTTCCGGCTTCGGGGCTGAAACGCTCGCCGCAGCCACAGGTGCTGGCTTTTGCCGAGATCCTGCAGCGCGCCGGCTTGGTCACCACCGTTCGAAAAACCCGGGGGGATGACATTGACGCCGCCTGTGGCCAATTGGCCGGTGACGTGAAAGACCGCACCGATGTGGAATCGCGCATGGCGCGCCAAAGGGTGATCCCCCTGCGGGCGACGTCGCCATGAGCGGTTTTTTGTGGTTTCTGGTGCAGAATCCACAGCAAACCCTTGTTTTGAAGCTTTTTTCCAGCGAGCCGTCGATCGGACTTTGCCCATGACTGACTCTCACCTTTTTGACGCGCCCAGCGCTGTGGCGCCCCCTGCGGCCAACAGCGCCGGCGCTTTGCTGCGCCAGTACCGCGAAGCCAAAGGGCTGCACATCTCCATCCTGGCCGCCGCGCTGAAAGTGCCCATGGCCAAACTGGAGGCCTTGGAGGCCAACCGCTTCGATGCCTTGCCCGACCTGGTGTTTGCACGGGCCCTGGCAATGAGCGTGTGCCGCTATTTGCATGTCGACTCTGCGGCGGTCCTGAGCATGATGCCGGGCCAGGAGCACGTGCCGGCGGTCGAGCCGTTGGTGTCGGTCTCCAGTGGCATGCAACACGCCATGCCCATGAGTGGCGGCACGGGGGCTTACAGCCGCCGCCTCCAGCCCCAGTGGCTGATGTTTGGAGGCGCTTTGCTGGCGGTCTTGTTGGTCTGGGCCGGCATGGGTTTTCCAGGACGTGACATGCCGCGCAGTTCAACGGCGAAAACCGTTTCCGATGTGTTGCCCGCACCCTCCGCAGAACCCGTCGCCACCGATGTTCCGGCCAATCCGCCTGCCCAGGAGCCTGCTGCGGCCCCTGGCATGGTGGTCACGCCTGTGCAATCTGGCGCTGTCCCCCCCAAACCGGCGGCCGCCGCCCAGTGAGTTTGAGCATGCGTGACCCTGAACAACCCATTGCCCTGGCATCCCCGGCCTCGAAACAAACCCTGCAAGCCCGTGTCAGCTGGGGTGCGCGGGTGGTCACGGTGGGTGGCGATGCGCCTGTGCGCGTTCAGTCCATGACCAACACCGACACGGTGGACGTCATCGGGACCGCCATTCAGGTCAAAGAACTGGCTTTGGCAGGCTCTGAGATGGTTCGCATCACGGTGAACACCCCCGAGGCGGCGCAGGCCGTGCCCGAAATTCGCAACCAGTTGGACCGCATGGGCATCGATGTGCCCTTGGTCGGTGACTTTCATTACAACGGCCACCGCTTGCTGACCGAGTTCCCGGATTGCGCCCAGGCCTTGTCGAAGTACCGCATCAACCCAGGCAATGTGGGCAAGGGCGACAAACACGATCGACAGTTCGCGCAAATGATCGAGGCCGCCATGCGCTGGGACAAGCCGGTGCGCATTGGCGTGAACTGGGGCAGCCTCGACCAGGAGCTGCTGGCGCGCTTGATGGACGAGAACGCCCAACGCAGCAACCCCTGGCAAGCACGACAAGTCATGTACGAGGCGCTGATCACCTCGGCCATTGACTCTGCGCGGCATGCCGAATCGCTGGGCATGCCGGCGAACCAAATTCTTTTGAGCTGCAAAGTCAGCGGCGTGCAAGACCTGATTGCCGTTTACCGAGAACTGGCGCAACGCTGTCGCTATCCGCTGCATTTGGGGCTGACCGAAGCCGGCATGGGCACCAAGGGTACGGTCGCTTCGGCCACCGCTTTGTCCATTCTGTTGCAAGAGGGCATTGGCGACACGATTCGGGTCTCACTCACCCCGCAGCCTGGCGAATCGCGCACCCAAGAGGTGGTGATCGCTTCTGAAATTTTGCAGTCGCTGGGTTTGCGCATTTTTGTGCCCAGCGTGACGGCTTGCCCGGGTTGCGGCCGCACCACCAGCACCACGTTCCAGGAGTTGGCCAAAGAGATCGACGACTTTTTGCGCGCCCAGATGCCGGTGTGGCGGTCACGCTATCCGGGCGTGGAAAACCTGAAGCTGGCGGTCATGGGCTGCATCGTGAACGGTCCCGGCGAAAGCAAGCATGCCGACATTGGCATCAGCCTGCCCGGCACCGGCGAGGCCCCCGCAGCGCCGGTCTTCATTGACGGCGAAAAGGCGCTGACCTTGCGCGGCGAGAACATCGCCCAGGAATTTCATCAAATTGTCGAGAACTACATCGAGAAACGCTTTGGCAGCGGGCAAACCACACAACATGGCTGAAAAAATCACCGCCGTCAAAGGCATGAACGATTTGTTGCCGACGGACTCGGGCCGTTGGGAAGCATTGGAAGAGACGGTGCGGCATTTGATGCGTCGCCACGCCTACCGCAACATTCGCACACCGATTGTGGAGCCCACCGCCTTGTTTGTGCGCGGCCTGGGCGAGGTCACCGACATCGTCGAGAAGGAGATGTACTCTTTCGAAGACCGCTTGAACGGCGAGCAGCTGACCCTGCGACCCGAGGCGACGGCGGGCGTGGTGCGTGCCGTGGTCGAGCACAACCTGCTGTACGACGGTGGCAAGCGCCTGTATTACATGGGACCCATGTTCCGCCATGAGCGTCCCCAGCGCGGGCGTTACCGTCAGTTTCACCAGATCGGTGCCGAGGCCCTGGGCTTTGCCGGCGCCGAAGTGGACGCCGAGTTGATTTTGCTGGCCGTGAGCCTGTGGCAGTCCTTGGGACTCAAAGATGTCCGACTGGAGCTCAACAGCCTGGGGCAACCGCCAGAGCGCGCGCAGCACCGCGCCGCCTTGATCGCTTATTTCGAGCAACACGCAGACCAACTCGATGAAGATGCCAAGCGGCGACTGCACAGCAACCCGCTGCGCATTCTGGACACCAAGAACCCAGCCATGCAAGCCCTGGTGGAGGCTGCCCCCAAGTTGATCGACTTCCTGGGGGACGCCTCCTTGAAGCATTTCGAGACGGTGCGCCAAATTCTGGATGCCAATGGCGTGGGCTACCGCATCAATCCGCGCCTGGTGCGCGGCATGGACTATTACAACCTGACCGTGTTCGAGTTCATCACCGAGCACCTGGGCTCGCAAGGCACCATCTGCGGCGGTGGCCGCTATGACTACCTGATTGAGCAGGTGGGCGGCAAGCCCGCGCCTGCGGTGGGATGGGCGCTGGGCGTGGAGCGGGTGCTGGAGTTGCTCAAGGAGCAACAGGTGGCGCTGGCGGCACCGTCCCTCGACGCCTATGCCATCGTGCCCGATGCGGCCGCCTTGCCCCAGGTGTTTCAGACCCTGCACGCGCTGCGTGCCAGCGGCGTTGCGGTGCAAATGCACGCGGGCACGGGCGAGGGCATGGGCAGCATGAAGTCGCAATTCAAAAAGGCCGACGCCAGTGGCGCCAGCTTTGCCCTGATTTTTGGGGAGGAAGAATTGGCCCGCGGTGAAGTCACCGTGAAAGCCCTGCGGGACGGGCAGGGGGCCCAGCGTTGCGAATCCCTGACGGCGCTGGCGCAATGGGCGCCAAGCCTACAATCCCCTCTGCGCTGAACCGTCCTCGTACGACAGCATTGACCGGTTCACCCTCTTTTTTCACACCATGGCCACCCATCTCGACCTCGAAGAACAAGAACAACTCGACCAACTCAAGCACTTCTGGAAGCGCTGGGGCAACCTGATTTCATGGGCGCTGATTGTGGTGCTGGGTGCCTATGCGGCCTGGAACGGCTGGAATTACTGGCAGCGGCAGCAGGCGGCGCAATCCGCTGTGCTCTACGACACCGTAGAGCGTGCGGCCCTGGCAGCCGACTTGCCGCTGCTGGAGCGCTCGCTGGCCGACATTCAGGACAAGTTTGGCCGGACCACGTTTGCCCACCAGGCCGCCTTGATGGCCGCGCGCACGTTTCAAGACAAGGCACAAAGCGACAAAGCCCGCACGGCCCTGAACTGGGTGGTCGACAAAGCCTCTGATCCCGGCCTGGTGGCGCTGGCGCGCCTGCGGCTGGCCGCACTGGCCATTGAGGCCAAAGCCTTGGACCAGGCGCGGCAAGCACTGAGTGGCTCGTTTGCGCCAGCTTTCGAGCCCTTGGTGGCCGACCGTCTCGGCGACATCGCCTTGCTTCAAGACAAACGCAGCGAGGCGCGCGATCAGTACCTCAAAGCCTGGAAAGGCATGGACTCTCGCGGCGACTACCGTGCCCTGATCGAGGTCAAGTTGGCCGCCCTGGGCGTGGATCCGGCGGCGCAGGAGAAAAAGCAGTGAACACAAGGCCTCATCGTTGGCTGAGCGGCGCCCTGGCCTTGGCCTTGGCGGGCCTGCTGGCGGCCTGCGGTTCTTCCCCGCGGCCCAAGCCTGCCGATCTGGGCAGCGTGCCGGTCAAGCAAGACCTGCAAAAAGGCTGGTCGTTTGCCTTGGGTGCGCTGGACTTTCCCATGAGTCCCGCGATCACCGCCAACCTCGTTGGCCTGGCGACCAGCCAGGGAACGGTGCATGCACTGGATGCGCGCAACGGCCAAGAAGTCTGGCGTGCGCAAGTGGGCGCGCCCTTGAGCGCAGGCGTGGGCTCCGACGGTGAGCGCTTTGCCGTGGTGACCCGCAGCAATGAGCTCGTCACCTTGCAGTCTGGCAAAGTGCTGTGGCGCCAGAAATTGCCAGCGCAATCTTTCACGCCACCCTTGGTGGCCGGCCAACGCGTGTTTGTGCTGATGGCCGACCGCTCGGTCATGGGCCTGGACGGCGCCACCGGCCGAATTTTGTGGACCCAGCAACGCCCGGGTGAGCCTTTGGTGCTGCGCCAAGCGGGCGTGCTGTTGCCGGTCAATGACACCTTGGTCGCCGGTTTGTCGGGGCGTTTGGTGGGCTTGAACCCCACCACCGGCGCCTTGCGCTGGGATGCGCCGCTGGCCACGCCGCGCGGCACCAACGATTTGGAGCGTTTGGTGGACATCGTCGCACCCGTCAGCCGGGTCGGCGACAGCGTGTGCGCACGCGCCTTTTTGGCCCAAGTCGGCTGCGTGAACGCTGCGCGCGGCGGCGTGCAGTGGACCCGCGCTGCCGTCAGCGACCAGGGCCTCTCGGGCAACGCGAGCTTGATGGTGGGCACCGAGTCCAATGGCGTGGTGACCGCATGGCAGCGCAACTCCGGTGAGCGGCTGTGGGAAACCGATCGCTTGCGTTACCGCCGTTTGAGCGCGCCCTTGATGACGGACAAGGGTGTGTTGGTGGCCGATGAAGCGGGCTTCATTTACCTGTTGTCGTTGACCGATGGCGCCTTGCTGAACCGCATCACGCTCGATGGCGAAGCGCTGGTCAGCCCGCCACTGGCCATGGGCAGTGACTTCCTGGTGGTCTCACGCAAGGGGCTGGTGCAGTCCTTGCGCTTTCCTTAATGCATCCAAGGCCTGATTTGTGAAACCTGTTCTGGCTCTGGTGGGTCGCCCCAATGTGGGCAAATCGACGCTGTTCAACCGGCTGACCAAAACACGTGACGCCATCGTGGCCGACTTCGCGGGCTTGACCCGTGATCGCCACTACGGCAATGCCCGCTTGGGCAAGCATGAGTTCATCGTCATTGACACCGGTGGCTTCGAGCCCGATGCCAGCGCGGGCATCTACAAAGAAATGGCGCGCCAAACCCAGCAAGCGGTGGCCGAGGCCGACATTGTGGTGTTTGTGGTGGATGCGCGCGAGGGTCTGTCGGCCCAGGACCATGACATTGCCAATTACCTGCGCCGCCTGGGCAAGCCCTGCTTGCTGGTGGCCAACAAAGCCGAGGGCATGCGCGAGGGTGCACAGCTGGCCGAGTTCTACGAGCTGGGCTTGGGCGAAGTCTTGCCCGTCTCGGCGGCTCACGGCCAGGGCATTCGCAGCATGGTCGAGATGGCGCTCGAGCCTTTGCACCTGGACGAACAAGAAGACGAGGCCGAAGCCGAAGATGGCGTGATTCGCCTGGCCGTGGCCGGCCGCCCCAATGTGGGTAAATCCACCCTGATCAACACCTGGTTGGGTGAAGAGCGCCTGGTGGCTTTTGACATGCCGGGCACCACGCGCGACGCCATTCACGTGCCCCTGGAGCGCAATGGCCAACGCTACGACCTGATCGACACCGCCGGCTTGCGCCGCAAGGGCAAAGTCTTTGAGGCCATTGAAAAATTTTCGGTGGTCAAAACCTTGCAGGCCATCGAGTCGGCCCATGTGGTCTTGTTGTTGCTCGATGCCACCCAGGGCGTGACCGACCAAGATGCGCACATCGCGGGCTATATCCTGGAGAGTGGCCGGGCCGTGGTTCTGGCCGTCAACAAGTGGGACGCGGTGGACGATTACCAGCGCGAGCTGCTGCAACGCTCCATTGAAACCCGCCTGTCGTTCCTGAAGTTTGCCAAGATGCATTTCATCTCGGCGCGCAAGCGCCAGGGCCTGGGCCCTTTGTGGGACTCCATGAACCAGGCGCACCGCTCGGCCATGTGCAAAATGTCCACGCCGGTGCTCACCCGCTTGCTGCTCGAAGCCGTTCAGTTCCAGTCACCCAAACGCGCGGGCATGTTCCGCCCCAAGCTGCGTTACGCCCACCAAGGGGGCATGAACCCGCCGGTGATCGTGGTGCATGGCAACTCGCTGGAACATGTGACCGATGCCTACAAGCGCTTCCTCGAGGGGCGTTTCCGCAAGGAGTTCAAGCTCGAAGGCACGCCCTTGCGCATCGAGATGAAAACCTCGCATAACCCCTACAAAGACGATTGAGCCAACCCTGGCATCTTGCCTGTGGTAAGGTGAGGGCTTCTTCACACATTTTTGAACACGGAGAATATCGTGAGCAACAAAGGTCAACTCCTGCAGGACCCTTTTCTGAACCTGCTGCGCCGAGAGCATGTGCCGGTGTCCATTTACCTGGTCAACGGCATCAAGTTGCAAGGCCAGATCGAGTCGTTTGACCAGTACGTCGTGCTGCTGCGCAACACGGTGACGCAAATGGTTTACAAGCATGCCATCTCGACCATCGTGCCGGGGCGTGCGGTGAATTTCAGTGCCGCTGAAGGCGCTGAGCCCACCGAGTCTTGATCGATTCCACATCCCCCGCCACAGCCAATGCTTTGCTCATTGGGGTGGACTTGGGGCTGCCTCATTTCGATGCCGAGCTCGAGGAGCTCGCGCAATTGGCCAGCACCGCGGGACTGACGCCTGTGGCGCGGCTGACGTGCAAGCGCCAGGCGCCAGACCCGGCCTTGTTTGTGGGCAGCGGCAAGGCCGATGAAATCAAGGCCAAGGCGGCCGAGGTCAACGCGACCGAGATTCTCTTTGACCAGTCCCTGAGCCCGGCCCAACAGCGCAACCTGGAGCGTCATCTCGGTTTGCCCGTGAACGACCGCACCTTGTTGATTCTGGAAATTTTTGCCCAGCGTGCGCGCAGCCACGAGGGCAAGTTGCAGGTGGAGTTGGCGCGCTTGCAATACCTCAGCACGCGCCTGGTTCGCCGTTGGTCGCACCTGGAGCGCCAGCGCGGCGGCATCGGCACGCGCGGTGGCCCGGGCGAAACCCAGATCGAGCTGGATCGGCGCATGATTGGCGAGTCCATCAAGCGCACCCGCGAGCGCCTGGAAAAGGTCAAACGCCAGCGCTCGACCCAACGACGCCAGCGCCACCGGCGCGACAACTTTGGCATCTCGCTGGTGGGCTACACCAATGCGGGCAAGTCCACGCTGTTCAATGCCCTGGTCAAGGCACGCACTTACGCGGCCGACCAGCTGTTTGCGACCTTGGACACCACCACCCGGCAACTCTACCTGGGCGACAAGGAAGGGCGCGGCCGCTCGGTGTCCTTGTCCGACACCGTGGGCTTCATACGCGATTTGCCGCACACCCTGGTGGATGCCTTCGAAGCCACCTTGCAGGAAGCGGCCCAGGCCGATTTGCTGCTGCATGTGGTGGATGCGGCCAACCCTGACTTTCCCGAGCAAATGGCCCAAGTGCAAGCAGTGCTGGCCGACATTGGCGCGGCTGACGTGCCGCAATTGCTGGTGTTCAACAAAATGGACGCCTTGCCGACGGAACGCTTGCCGCAGCGCTTGCAAGACGATTACGAAATCGACGGGCGGCCTGTCCCCCGCATTTTCGTCAGCGCCGCCACTGGCGAGGGCCTGTCGGCCTTGCGCGAGGCCCTGTCTCAACGGGCTTTGGCGGGCGTGGCCGCCTATGCGCTTGAAGAAGACCCACAAAATGTCATGGAACCGGGGGACCTCACCGATTCCGGTCCAACATTTAGGCACAATGGCTGATTCAATGAAAAACCTGCTTCAGATGAACGACAAACTTCGGTTTCCAATATCCTGGGGGCTCGCCAGAATCCGTGGCATGTTCAACTTGAACGATGGCCGCTGGGGTCGTGGCGATGACGGTTCGTCAGGAACCCCGCCACCTTCGGGCCAAGCCCCGCAAGATCCGCCGCGCGAGCCGCCGCGTGAGCCGCAACGCCCTGGCCGCTCGCCGCAGGCCGGGCCGCCCGACCTGGACGAATTGTGGCGCGACCTCAACCAAAAACTGGGCAAATTGCTCGGTGGGCGAGGGGGCTCAGGCCATGGCAGCCCACCCGGGTCGGGTGGCGGTGGCTTTCAGCCGAGCATGAAGGGCGCCAAGCTGGGCTTGGGCGTCATTGCCGCGATCGCGGCGCTGATCTGGCTGGGCACGGGCTTCTTCATCGTCCAAGAAGGCCAGCAAGCCGTGATCACCCAGTTCGGCCGCTACCACAGCACGGTCGGGGCCGGCTTCAACTGGCGCATGCCTTACCCGGTGCAGCGCCACGAGTTGGTGTTCGTCACGCAAATCCGCTCGATCGACATTGGCCGCGATGCGGTCATCAAGGCCACCGGCCTGCGCGAGTCGGCCATGCTGACCGAAGACGAGAACATCCTGGAAATGAAGTTTGCGGTGCAGTACCGCCTGACCGACGCCCGGGCTTATTTGTTCGAGAGCAAGAACCCCACCGATGCCGTGGTGCAAGCGGCCGAAACCGCGGTGCGCGAGGTGGTGGGCAAAATGCGCATGGACTCTGCCCTCTCAGAAGAGCGCGACCAGATCGGCCCGCGCGTGCGGGCCATCATGCAAACCATCCTCGACCGCTACAAAGTTGGCATTGAAGTGGTGGGCATCAACCTGCAGCAAGGCGGCGTGCGTCCGCCCGAGCAAGTGCAAGCCGCGTTTGACGATGTGCTTAAGGCTGGCCAAGAGCGCGAGCGCGCCAAAAACGAAGCCGAAGCCTATGCCAACGACGTGATCCCGCGTGCCGTCGGCACGGCCTCGCGCTTGAAGGAAGAGGCCGAGGGCTACAAGTCGCGCATCGTGGCGCAGGCCCAGGGTGATGCACAACGCTTCAAGTCCTTGCTGACCGAGTACCAAAAGGCCCCGCAGGTGACCCGCGACCGCATGTACATCGATGCCATGCAGCAGATGTACAGCAACGTCACCAAGGTCATGGTGGAGTCCAAGCAGGGCG
>JACCDW010036883.1_pt1 | contig 10225 bp, 13 predicted proteins | sample 7449781 | NCBI WGS metagenome assembly JACCDW01 (sample SAMN15323449, study PRJNA562643) | freshwater metagenome | isolation source: river surface water | place: USA:Blue River Watershed | collected 2017-08-18 | reverse complement strand
ACACCCATTCGGGTGTTCCGGAATCGAACCGGTCCTTCGGTGTTATGTTGCAATAAATTGTTTTGCGGAACTTAACCTAAAAACAACAGAGTAGGCAGGACAGTAATTATTTTCTGGTCACCCCCATTGGACAACTTGTCCTAGTCCTGTGACCCTATCACTAATCGCCAGTGCTCGATCCTTGCATTCTGCCAGGCTCTATTCCGTGTTCTACGGACACTATTCACCGTTCGGTGACAAGTCATACCGGCGTTACCCGGTAATTAGTTTGGATTGCTGTATCTACTCTAAATCTCTCAATACGGTCAATTATACCCTTGAACAACGTTGTTGGCAACAGTGTCCAAAATACAATCTTCCGTGGACAACACATCTTGGTACTCGTTTTTAGTTACCCCTGTGTTGTCTTGTTTTTGATCACGGCCAAAGATAGCGTCCCAGCGAGTACGATACTCTTCTTCCGAAACGCTGAACGGGCGCGGCCGAGATCCTTTTCCTCCATCTGACATAAAGACCTCCTACGAACCAAAACTCTCAAAGACCTTGAATGGCTCATGGTCTCGCTGTTCGATTATCTTCTTTTTTACTTCTTCAAACAACATTGGTCTGAAATCTGTTTGTTCAACACACACAGAAAAGTAAAACGGATCAATCTTATCGCTGTAAAGGATCTCTCCTGTACGGCTATCAAACCCACGCGGCTTCTTCACCCTGTTCGAGTGGAGGTGTCCGTGAATGTTAGCTCTGAACCGACCCTTTGAGTCAATGTGTACAGGAATGTGAGAAAGAATGAATCCATCCATCACATGATAGCCACGAACGTCTCTAAAGTATTGAGTGTAATCCTCAAGTTTAAAGATATCGTGGTTGCCCTTGATAAGGACCTTGTCACCATTCAGACGGCGAAGTGTTTGAAGAGCTTTACGGTTGATGACAACATCGCCGAGATGATAAACCTTGTCAGTTGGACGAACAGTCTCGTTCCACCGCTTGATCATTTCCTCATCCATTTCCTCAGGACTGTCCCAAGGACGAAGCTTTGTTCCATCGTCACGAAGAAACCTACACACACCTGCGTGACCAAAGTGCGTGTCACTAGTTAAAAATACGCTAGGCATGATATTTCCTTTTTTAATTGGTGGAAGGCTGAGGTATCGATCCCCAACCCATTTCTGAGTCCAACTGTTTTCGAGGCAGTGCTAGTCCCTGACTAGTTAACCTTCCATATTGAAAGATTCTGCTGGTGCTTGAATCCACGGTAGCCCCTCTCTTCCTGGCAGATTCTTCCTTCGTCCGGCTTCATCGGAAGTTTTGCTGTTGATCCAGTGTAGCTACTCAAAACCCTTCAATATGGAGGAAGATAAGAGAGTCGAACTCTGGCCGGCTTTCACCAACCGTCCGCTTTCCAGGCGGATGCAATGACCACATTGCTGTATCTTCCAAAATAACAGGTTACTTGTTTGCCAACCATTGGCGCTTCTTCCCAAGCGGAAAAAGTAGGAGTCGAACCTACAAGTTTTTGTTTTGCTGAACGTAACCTATAAATGGTGGAAGGCAGAGGAGTCGAACCCCATCCCACTCTTCATGAGAACCTGGTTTTCAAGGCCAGTCGGCACACCAACGCGCCTGCATTACCTTCCATGTTTGGCATCCCGCCAGGGATTCGAACCCCGTCCAACGGTTTTGGAGACCGCTATGCTGCCGTTAAACACCAGCGAGATATATTTGGTGCAAACTGGTGGAATCGAACCACCTTCATCGGATTTTCAGTCCGCTGCTATGACCACATCAGCTAAGTCTGCAATTATTTGTTTGGCCTCAAAGAAGCCGAGATCATCTCGTAGCCCCCAACTTATTATAACACGTTCCTCATTTCCAGCATACGCTGAGTGTGGGACTGTGTTTCTAAACAGCGTTGGTCTACGCAATGTAAAACTAAAAACCTCTTCCAACGAATCCTGTATATTATACAACACTTTCACGGGATCGTAAACGGTGGCCATGTTGTTCTGTTCTCTGTAAAACTTTGTAACAGAAGTGTCAAAGCCACTGATAGGAATGTTAATGCAAGCGCGACGGCGTGCATCGACATGGACGCCAAGTCCTTTATTCGGCGGAAACTTATAGATGTTCCACCGCCAACCAAGGATTGGAATCGCTTTTTGTATTCGATGTAGGTACGGGTAATCAGTAACCATGTACTGATGGTTTTTACTACTGCCGTACGCTTTGTCTACCACGTCTTTCAGCTTATTAAAATCTAACTGAACAGGCAACTCTTTCACGTAGTCGTTATCGATTAAAGTCTCTCGAGTACATATGTCCATGTAAGCACCGATGGTATTTTTCTTGCATAAAACACAGTTGAATCCGTACCCCAGTAATTGTGTACCATTCTTCCATTCACGGCAATCGGTCGATCAACATCTCTCAATGAGTGTGCCAACGTCGATAATACGTTTGGTGTTTCTTCCTGAGGAAGAAACTGCGTTCTACCATCAACAATACGAGGTTGATAACTGTAGAAATCAAAGTTCAATTTACCACGTAGCGGTATCATCAGTAGACCGTTGTTGTTTGGATTACAATGCAACATGGTCGGTCTATCAATAAGAGACAACATTACATCATGTGGGTTCAGTTCGTAGTCAAGATCAACAATGGGCTGCGCTTGCTGCATTAGTAACTTCGGATCAACGCTATCATAAACGTTTTTTTCTCTCTTCAAATTACCTTCTTGCTGTTGTTCGTCAAACAAACGCAACAAAAACGCCTTATCAACATTACACTGAAAAAACCTATAGTAATTGTCCATACATTTCCTTTTGGAGCGGCTGGGGGAATCGAACCTCCATTCTCTCTCTGGTCAAGAGCGTACTTCCTGTCTTACCACATGCCGCATCATATCTATTAACTTGTCTGCAACCACGCGGTTACCCTCTAACGATATGCAGTTGTGAAAGAACGGTTGCTTCTGTTGGTATGTATTAAAGTCTTTGGATATATTATCCACATCGACAATACCTGAACCAAAATTGAACCATATAGGAAACTGGTTGAGACTAACAATATGAATCGATGGTATGGAATGCGAATACAAATAATGTATAATCTGTTGCGCAGCACCCAGATACCGATTGACAAACAAATCGGGATGATAAAAATACTGCTTGTAAAGATCCATCACATGAGCAAACTGCTCCTTTGTCTTAAACAGCTTCACCATTCCTTGATCGTGCTCTGATAAGTAGTCGATACGCTCTGAATCTACTCGAGCCAAACTAATATCGCGATCACAGCCAGGAAGAAAAATACAACTTGGATGTGAATGTGTAATTACTGCAAAGTTTAGGCGCTTTGTTTTCTTTAAATCAAAAAGAATGCGTTCTTCACTTCCTTGCTTTACACCTGTCGATACAATGTTTGCTTTGAAATGATCTGCAACAATGTTAAGATAACTACCGTTACCTGTATACGCAATGTTACTATGACCGTAGAAACCGATATTCATATGTGTGGTACCTCGTGACGGTAACGATCCGCCGTATCCCACTTGTAAGGAGGGTGTTCTACCTTTAAACTAACGAGGCAAAAAATTATGTTTGAAATACTTCCAAAAGCACTTGATCCTCTAACAGAAGAACAACGTACATCATTATGTAGCATCTTTGATACAGACCCTAATCGCAAATACGACAGACCAGGGAGAGTACGTGGTCATAGAATTGACCCAGCTCTTGATATTGTCCGTCCTATTGTAGATCAACTACTCGGTAAAGACAACTGGACTCTTCAAGGTGGTATCTTTTTTGAAACTGTCACCGGTTATCGCGTCCACGTCGATACGGAAAAAAGAGGTCCAAACTACGTCTGGCAAACAATTGTGTTCCCTCTCAGACAAGAACCATCTTCTGAAACACCAATCTATGAAAACAATAGACTGATTGTGTTTGATCAAGTGTGGAAAAAAGACGCTGCATTCTTCTTGAAGGGAAGCCCCGAAGTACCTGAAGAATTCAACGGCGTCGTCAAAGATTACAAAGACGTTCTCTACTTGAAGGAAGGTTACTCGGACCCTGAAGTCGAGCGTCTATGTCCGCACCTAGAGAAACAAAACTACGAAGGCCTGACCGTTGATAAAACTTTCCAGTGGACACCAGGAACACCGCTTACCTTTCCACGTAACAGATTGCATGCAAGCTCAGCATTCCAAAGATTTGGAATTAAGAAGAAGCTCGGACTGAGCCTGTTTTTAGGGCCCAGATGACGAATAGATATCAAACAGCTTTACCGCTTATGTACGAGCATGCAAGCAAAGACACATACAAACCTGTATCATGGGTAACGACAAAAACATTTACACCATGTCCGTTGCTGTCTCGACCTAAGCCGGAATTCAAATTGGAGCGGATAGTCGGATTCGAACCGATCACTTCGAGTTTGGAAGACTTGCGTGCTAACCGTTAAACACTATACCCGCGTATATTTTTTGGCCCGCCCCACAGGATTCGAACCTGCATCCCCCAGCTTCGTAGGCTAGTGCATTATCCAGTTATGCTAAAGGCGGCTATTTTCTAATAAAGAACATTGTAACCCGTGTCAGTAAAAAATACAACGGGTACGGCATCAAACCAATAAACTTCAACCAGTAGGCTGTAATTTTTGGAAACGTAATTTCAAATTTGCTACTCTGCAGTCCATTAACAATTTTTTTAGCGGCTCTTTCCGGTGTAACAAGGAAAGGCATGTTAAAGACATTCTGCGAAAGCAGCGTTGTGTGTACAAAACTAGGCGACACAACTTGTACGGTAATTCCTTTTTGTTTCAATTTTGGACGCAGCACTTCACACAAGCGAATCAAAGCTGCTTTTGAAACAACATAACCATCACCAAAGAAGGGCAATGCAACAAAACCAGACACGGATGCCATTACAGCGATTTGTCCTTGGTTGCGTACGGTCATTCTCTCAACAACAGCATTGATACAATTCAACGTACCATTGAAATTGAGAGTCATTGTCTCTTCAATTGTTTGGAAAAAACCACCCGCATTTAAAATAGCAAGCGCAATCGGACTTCGCTTCTCGATTGCCTCAACGGTCTCAATTACTTGCTGCTTGTCTGTAATATCGCAAGGATAAGCAAAAACTTTAAGCGGATATTCACGCTCAAATTCAGCAAGTGCTTGTGGACTACGTGAGGATACAGCTACGGTGTAGCCTTGATCCACTAGCTCTTTGACAATCGTTGCACCGATACCTGTACTAGCGCCGGTGACCCAAACTATTCCATCTTGTGGTTTTGATGTGTACATAATAATAGAAGTTGGTGGAACCAGTCGGACTCGAACCGACCACCTACTGCTTGCAAAACAGTCGCTCTCCCAGATGAGCTATGGCCCCAAAATATTGGGCTGACAATTTATCCTACTGTACGCCGTCAGCCATGGCGACGTTTTGGTGCCTTTGGAGAGACTCGAACTCTCAACAACTACCCCCTCAAGATAGCGCGTCTGCCAATTGCGCCACAAAGGCATATATATTCACACAGATCAACAACGTGATATCATGAACAGTGAAATTCTTTTTTATAAGCACAACTTAGGTTGGCAACTTGATGACCTTCTTAACGATGAGCAGCTTCAAAGCATCATTGAACCCTCATGGCCAGTTGTTGTCGCTACAATGTCAAGCCTGACACCAGGCGCTGACGAACAATGTCTTCAAGAATATCTAGCCGGCAAATCAAGAGCCCGACCAAGTCTTCTCCGAAACGGTACATCACATAGCACTCTTAGCTACATTGCACATAAACTGAACCTACATGGGCCCGTGTTTAACGTGTATGCTGCATGTGCTAGTTCCCTTTATGCGTTCTACACTGCGTCAATGATCAGCCTAGAACAAAACAAACCAGTTGTTGTATTCTGTGGCGACAACATGAACCGCGATTACCCAATCTGGCATTTTAGCAGTTATGGTGCCTGTGACCAACAAACAGGAAGACCTTTTGATAATACAAGTAAAGGATTCCGCATGGGTGCAGGATCCGCACTCTACATTATCAAACATCCTTCCGTCAAATCCAAGCTGGCACCGCAAGCGCACATGCACGGGTTTGGGTTTTATACCCAGCCAGATTTAGTCGCCAATCCTGGATCAATCCAAACAATCATTGACAACTTATCACATCTCGATTACAAAAACATTGATTTGTGGAATGCACACGCAACAGGAACGCCCGTTGGTGATAAAGCTGAATATCAATACTTTAGTCAAGTGTGTCAGCAAGACATTCCAATCGTCAGCTTCAAAGGCTACGTTGGTCACTGTATGGCTGGAGCAGGGGCAATAGAGATTGCTATGGCACTCGATTGTAAGCAGTCAAACAGATTGCTTCCAAACAACATCACAGGCAACAAGACTGTCGATGATCCACGAATCATTACCGAACCAACCTCGTTCACATACAAAAATATGTTCAAAGCAAGCCTAGGGTTTGGTGGAAAAACAATTGTTTGTACAATTGATTTTTGTTAACTGGTGCCCCGCGAGAGAATCGAACTCACGTCACCGGATTACAAGACCGGTATAATGCCATTATACTAGAGGGGCAAATTACCTGGGGTGTTATACGAGGATCGAACTCATACTCCCGCGTTCACAGCACGGTGTGCAGACCACTACACTAATAACACCATAGAACTTTACTTAATAAGATACTTGTTTGCCTCTTGTTGTATCTTATGATGTGGAACACTTAAATGTATACCAGGACTTCGTTGACCTTTTCCCGAATGATCGAACACATTTAAAAATTCAACACCAAACGGACTAAAATCAACGTTTGTGGTACTGTAGGCACCTACTGTTACAATGAATTCTGGTTTATGCTTAACGCGCTGCATAAACTTAAACGATGCCTCTGCTCCTTTGCTGAAACCGTACAAGGAGTATTTTACCTTTGCATGCTCAACAAAAGAAACAGCCTGATCATGTTGATGCCATTTGTACAATTGAGTACAGGCTTTCCTATGCTCAGCGTATTGAGCAAAGGACACATGATCAAACACATCGTTCAACCCCTTGAATCCGATTACATACTCTGAGCATGCAACCGCATGGAGCGGAAACAATAGTAACAAAAATTTTACAAAAACGTCTTTTACCATAAGGATGACAACTAAGCGATCCGCCTCCCTCATTCGGATCCATTTCGCCTGTGTAAACAAGCCCGGGCAGGTTAGAGGTACGTGGTAATAGTCGTTACTTGTCTTCTACGGGTTAATTAGACCCAACTCACTAAGATTTCGAGGCCCTAGCTTTCACAACATCCACACTCAATTGTCATTCTTATGGTTATACCATATAGAAACACACTCGTTTCCTAGCTTTACGGCGGTAGTGCCCTACTCTTTGGGATAGCCCCTGCGTCCAGTTGCTAGGTATCCACGGAGCCGTTGAATGTGTTTTTATATGGTAGGGGCACAGAGAATCGAACTCTGATTTACTGGTTAAAAGCCAGCTACTTTAGCCGTTAAGTTATACCCCCATATTGGTCCCTGACGTCAGATTCGAACTGACACCTCGCGGATTAAGAGTCCGGTACGCTAACCGTTAACGCCAGTCAGGGTTGTTCGTAATTGTTTGATTTTACGTGCCAACCCAGACCAATACGGGATCTGAGTGACACTAGGGTTTACCTAGTTTCATTTTTAATTTCCTTTTTGTGAGCTTGACGCTCAGTTTTCCAAAAGACCTTCTTGGCCCACTTCAAATGCTTCCACCATTCAGGTGGTCGCGATAGATTACCTTGCTTGACGTTGGCCATTACTGTCTCCGTTTCTTCCAAGAGTATTCTACACCATCTGGACATAGTTGGTCAACGACACAATCTACTCCAAATTTACCTACAATCTCAAATTCGCCACCTTTGATAGTGACAAACTCATTCATAGACTTAGCAACATTCATTGCCTCAGCAAGCGTGAGTACTTTGAATTGTTCTTCTTTTCCTATCACAGTGTACACCATATGTACCTTTCAAATTGGCACCCCAGCCTGGGCTCGAACCAGGAACGACGGAGTCAAAGTCCGTTGTGTTACCATTACACCACCAGGGAACAAAAACAACAGGATCCTCTTTTCTAGTGCGCTACCAATTGCGCTAATCACGCATATGCGTAATGTTGGACTCGAACCAACAACCACTCGATTTTCAGTCGAATAATTTTTGCTGTAAGGATCCTAAAAACAACAGGATTGCTTTTTTGCTGAGGGAATTGAACCCCCACTTTCTGATTAGAAGTCAGACGTCCTACCATTGGACAAAGCATAAGCTTTTTTTGCTGAAACAATCCTAAAACTGGTGCTCGCGTTCAGCCTCGAACTGAATCTTCCGCGTTACGAGGGCGGTGTACCACCAACTAATACTTCGCGAGCATAAAAACAACAGAGTAGCATTTGCCGACTAAGACAAATTAACAGTTTGGTAGTCGTTTTGTGTTGCTGAAACTACTCTAAAAATGGTCTCCGTACTAGGATTTGAACCTAGACCACATGACCCCAAATCACGGACGCTACCAGATTACGCCATACGGAGAAAAAAACAACAGGATAGCTTTTGTCGCTAGACAACCAAAAGTTTAGCTTTAAATTTGCTGCAACTATCCTAAAACTGGCTCCAGTGGCAGGGATCGAACCTACGACCAATTGATTAACAGTCAACTGCACTACCGCTGTGCTACACTGGAATAAAACTTGGTGCCCCAAGAGAGACTCGAACTCTCAAAATTTGGCTTCTAAGACCAACACGTATACCAATTCCGTCATCGGGGCAAAAATACAACAGGTTAGTTTTTGCTTTTTCAATTACAAGTTGAATGCTTTGATTTGCTGAACCTAACCTAAAACTGGTGGAGGCCGAGGGTATCGAACCCTTCTAGTCACGAAGCTTGCAAGGCCACGCCGCAGCCCTCTGCTGCCCCCAAAAACTGGTACCCTGTCGAGGTAACGATCCTCGGTCGCTCGATTATCAGTCGAGTGCTCTACCTTTGAGCTATGCGGGTAAAAACTGGCGGTCCCAGGGGGTAACGATCCCCACTCTTCGACATTGACAGTGTCGCGTGCGTCCATGAACACTTTGGAACCAATCTTATGAAAACACACTACCCTCTCTACCCGGTGTACCTCGGGACGGGCTTCTACCGTGCGAAGTATGTTTACATAAGATGTTTGGCTACGTTTTCCAAGTCGCCCCAAACTGAGTTGACAAACGGTCGCCAGCTTTGCTTCTTCCGCTGTGTGGCTCATCGTAGCAGTTCTCGAGTTGTTTAGACTACACTAACGGTATGCTGCCACCGGATTGATATCGTGCAATCAAACGCCTCTGCCACGCCGAGGAGCGGGAACTTGGTGGGTGTCCACGGAGTCGAACCGCGAATGTTTACCACGAGGGACCGGATTTACAGTCCAGGGATGCACACGCCATAGCATCAAGACACCCAAAAATCTGGAGTACGTGACAGGACTCGAACCTGCATGATAAGGATTTGCAATCCTCTGCCTCGCCATTCAGCTACACACGTACATTAACCATTAGTTTAGTGTTATCGCGCCGATTTGTCAACAATGTAGCTAGCACTGACAAGCGAATAGCAGTTATATCAGGACCTGTTCCTCGCACAGTTAGGCCCGCATAGTCTACGCGTCCGCAGACGATACCCTGATAACACTAAACTAATGGTACACCGTACGGGTAACGATCCCGTCTAGTCAGCTTGAAAGGCTGATGACCTCACCTGAAGTCGAACGGTGTATAAAGAGTATTATACCCATTTTAGAATACACAGACAACATCGAATTTGTCCACCCCGCCATACGGACGGAGCTAGCTCCACTGCCAACGGCCTAGCCTCAGCCGCGTGTACTCTAAAATGGGCCCTGTGCAAGAACAAGCCTGCACAGGACTCACCATCTACAAATTGTAAAAGAACATTAATCAAGGAAGAATATTCTTCCTTGATGTCGATTGTACCTCAAAAACAAGATACAGTCAACAGTTTGTTTGGTTGGTGTTTCAAAACAACGTTTATCTCACCAATGCGTCTACTATAACACAAAACAAAAACCTTGTCAACATGATGGTCTTTGTAGGTTGTAATAGCCAAAAAGAAGGAGCCCCGGATCTTTTAGTTTCCGGGGCTCCTTGTTTGTAGCTACTTTTT
>JACCDW010002837.1_pt1 | contig 10225 bp, 11 predicted proteins | sample 7449781 | NCBI WGS metagenome assembly JACCDW01 (sample SAMN15323449, study PRJNA562643) | freshwater metagenome | isolation source: river surface water | place: USA:Blue River Watershed | collected 2017-08-18 | reverse complement strand
ATGCTCAGCCACAAGTAAAGTAGTATCAAGCCCATTTGACATCTCGTCGTTTTCGATAGTGATAAGGTTGCGAGCCTCGGGACTCAAACGTTTTAAGGTTTGAAGAAACTTTTCGGGTCCGCCTTTGCCCGACAAGTGTACATTTATCTTAAATCCATGGTCGTGCCAACTACTACCATAGCCCATCCAACGGGCAAGATCAGCGTGGTACTCGAACTCGAGAATTGATCTTTCAACAATATCATCCGATTCACTGGCCAGCACACAGAACTGACCTGGATGAAAAGATAGGCGAACACCTTTGGCCCGAGCCAGTTCGCCAACGGGCGCAAAAATTTTGGCACAGTGATCTTGCACCCCACGATCTTGCCACCAGCCCAACCAATCTTCATGTGTGTATCCTTGTAACATTTCAGAACCCAGTCGCACCATTCTGCGTTCGGGCGGAAGCTCGGCCACACGTTCTATCATGAGTAGGGCAGCACGAGCATTGTGGTTCATAATATCCCATTGGCGCTGTTCTGCTTCGTTCTTGTGCTCACGAAGCCAGCGCATGGTGGTTGATCTGCCGTTTAGTTCACGGTCCTTGGCATTGACTTTCATGCCCCCGCATTCATCAGGGTCATTTAGCCACTTGCAGCAAAATCCAATACGTGTAGTCATAGTGTAATTATACACATATTGGGTTTATTTGTCAAGTCATTGTTTGCGTGTATTACCGTAGTGGATAACTTCCATGCCAGTAACCGATTTCAGCTTGCGCCAGGGATCAACAATAATGGATCCGGTCATGATTTCGCAATAGGGTTGTGTTTCGGGTTGATCACCGGTGTATTCATAGGTAATCTTGCGATCATGTGCCCATAAAAAGATTGCTGGACTACCAACTTGGTCAACCACGTTGGTTGGATCGTCGGCCAAGGGATCGACGTACACAACCGATTTACCTTCTTGCTCAACATAGTGCCCAACCAGGGTAGAATAGCTGCCAATGCAATAGGGAACGTCGGGCTTGTAGGCTTTGCCATGAATCACAATGGGCAGGTTGTTGTTCATTACACTCAAGTCTACCAAGAACATGGCCAAGTTTTTGGCTTGAATTTCTCTGGCATGCATCACTGTGTCAAACAAGTCATAGCCCAGATTGTACTCTTTGGCCAACCAACGCAAAGCAATGTTGTCACGTGGGTGGCAAGCGCCAGCATCGCCCATGCCAGCAGTCATGTACTTGGGTCCCATGATACGCATGGTGCTTCGTGCTAGAGCATTGGTCACAACATCAACGTTGATGTGCCCAATACGCATGGCAAAGTCTTGAATCATGTTAACAAGACCAACTTTGGCGCTGATGAATGTGTTGTAGAAAATCTTGATTGCTTCGCACTCGTCCCAAGTACCGATTTCGTAGCGTGGATTGTTTTGCATCATGGTTTTATACAAGTCAATCAACTCGCCAGCTAGTGCGTTGGGGTTACCATCTTCTGTGCCGATCATGACCATTTCAGGATTAGCCATGTCCCACTTTACTGAGCCCATGGCAATCAAGTAAGGATTATACAAAAACTGATGTTGCTTGTCCAGCAAAGGATAGAAATGCTTGCGAGTTGTTCCCGGCAGCACTGTGGAAATCAGCACCACTTTCTTGGGACTTTTTGCGTATTTGTTTACGTTCTTGATAGCGTCGATTACAGCAGCATGCCCGAAGTCTTTAGGCTCCATGTGTGAGCTTGGCACACTTCCATCATAGCCTTCAGCATGAGGGGTTGGCACTGCGATAAAAATCCACTCGCTTTCGTTCACCAGCTCGTCGATGTCGCATACTTTGACTGATTCACTGGTACGTGGATAGATGTCATATCCGCGAACTTCGTGCTTTTCAGCCATTACTTCAGCACAGTCTAGACCCAGCTTGCCAATCCCAATAAACCCGATTTTTTTCATGAATGATCCTTAATGTTATAACATAATTTATCGCTATTATACGTTAGCATTAAAAAAATCACAATCACAGTATATAAATATCAGCATGAGTTGGTTCAAACATAACCCGCCTAAAAACCCGCCAAGCCCGGGTAACAGACCCGCGCCTATTGCCCCAACCAAGTCCAGCTGATGTACGAATTCTATCAACTGGGGCAAGCGTGGAGCCACCTGCTGGTCAAACAATTTGAGCCGGTTGTGAACAATCCCTTGATGGATTGGTACATGGACTTGGCAATCGAGTCCATGTTAAATCAATGGTTTTGGGTTGGTGCTGTAGTAGACATACAGGACCAAATGGAACAGTTCAAGTTACTTTGCTTGGGTAATCTTTGCCAGCCCCGCTGAACGCAAGATAACAATATACATCCAACCAATATCAAATTCAAACCAACGCCGGCTCAGTTTAGAACTAGCTGGATCGAGGTGATGATTGTTGTGTAATTCCTCGCCACCGACAACAACACCCCAAGGGACAATATTGCGACTGCTATCCCTACTAATGCCATTGGTATAACCAAAGTAATGTCCGACGCCATTTATTACTCCTGCAGCCCAGAATGGTATCCAGGCCATTTGTACTAACCAAATTACAATGCCCGCCCACCCAAATATCAAGGTGTTGAGCACAAAGAGAATGCCAATGCCAAGTCTACTGTAAGGCTGGTATACGTGAAGCTCCATCCAATCAGCAGGAGTGCCAGAACCGTATGTATCAACCATGATTTTATCTTTGCTTGCTGCATGATATAACAATGCTCCTTGTGTTAGAACCCTCCACAAACCAAACACATGCGGGCTATGCGGATCGCCTGCCTTGTCGCTGTATCTGTGGTGTTTACGGTGTATGGCTACCCATTGCTTGGTTACCATACCTGTTGTTAACCACAACCAAAAACGCATGAAATGTGCTATTGCTGGGTGAAAAGTTACGCCTCGATGAGCTTGGCTACGATGCAAATACAAAGTAACACAAGCAATGGTAATGTGCGTCATTACCAGTGTTGCAATTAATTCTGTCATTGAGTATTTATAGAGCGAACCAGTGTGCCGTCCCAGGATGAGTCTGGTGCAGTTTGTTTGTACTGGTTGATTCGCCTGCTAAGATCATCGTAAAAACTGTCTATTTCTCCGTCCCATTTTCCGTACAGTACAGAAATTGCATCTTCGCAAAATTGCCAGTCCTGTTGCTTGTAGTGTTCAATCAAATCTGCATGAACTTTTTGATTTATTTCTGCAACAGGAAACTCAGCCAAAGGAATTTTTTCAATCACACAATAGGTCTTGAATTCTTGGTTGTCGGGTTCTATACGTATGGTATCTAACTCCAATACTGTATAACTGTTGGGTATGTGTTTTATGGCATCGCCAAAAATTATATGCATGATAAAAATCCTTCTAAATATGTATGATGCAATTTACTTTTGATTTAATTTCTGATTTACACATAGATACTTGGAACGAAACGTTTGACTGGGCTGACCGCAGCACCAGCGCACACTGTTTGGTAGTAGGAGACGTTGCCAAGGACCGAAACCGTCTGATTGAAGCACTAACCCATTTGGGAAAATGTTATCAGGCTGTGTTTTATATCGATGGCAACGACGAACACTCCAACCACATGCAAGATCTAGGGCACAGCTATCGTGACTTGGTGGATCGCGTGACTGGGGTACACAATGTTGTTTATCTACAAGACAATGTGGTAGTGGTAGACGGTGTGGCCATTATTGGAACCAACGGCTGGTGGGGTTTTGACTTCGATGGTGTTACTGATCCCGATCAATCTGCCCAATGGTACGCAGAAAAGGAGTTCTACAGCCTAAACGAAATAGAAAACATACGTAGAATGAGTACCAACGATGCCAGCTACATGATCGGTTCAATCAAACGTTTGCAAACGCATATTGACGTTAAAAAGATTGTGGTTGCCACTCACACTGTGCCCAATCCTGTGCTAATCAACCACGATGTCAATCTAGCAGGCTCGTTGAAATTCAATACCATGGGCAACCGCTATATGCAACATGTATTGGCTGCGGATTCTGAAAAGAAAATCCACACTTGGTGTTTTGGCCACTATCATGGCAGCGTGGACCAGACGCACGACAATATTCGTTATGTGAATAACTGTCGTGGTCGTAGTGGTTCGCCGTGGTCAACTTGGGTGTATCACCCCAAGCGCATTACAATTGATTATTGACCCACGCCTTCGGGCTCAAGTTTGATTTGCAGTGGATAGCTTTGTGCTCGTGCATTGAGGGTGACTTCAATGCCTTTTTGTTCGGCAATTTCATAAGGCAACACAGCTACCACAGCAGAGCCGGTTTCGTGGATATCAATGGTGATTTGTTCAGCGGTTTCGATGCGGTAATCAAAATATTCAACCAAGCTTGAAATCACAAACTCCATGCTGGTCTGGTTGTCGTTGATATAAACTACCTTGAACATTGGTGGCTCTTTGACGGCTTCGTTGGGCTTGATTTTGGTACGTGTATCTGACTGTGCCATTTTATTATCCTTGTTGTAGCAGTGGGACCATTCCCACTGCTGTATTTACATTATATTACTTATTGTAGGTAATAGCAATACTCTTTGGCTTGGCTTCTTCTGGAATCTTGCGTTCCAAAAACACACTCAAAATGCCATTGGTAATGCTGGCGCTTTTTACTTCCACGTGATCAGCCAAAGTAAAAGCTTGGCTGAAGTCACGGCTGGAGATTCCGCGATGCAAAAATTCCCAATTGGCGTCTGTTTCACGGGCCTGCTCGCCGCGAATGGTCAGCAAGTTTTTCTCCACTTGAATGTCAATTTCGCCTTCGGCAAAGCCAGCCACAGCCACTTCAATGATCAAGGTGTTTTCACCTGTTTTGATCACATTGTGTGGAGGATAGTTGGTTTGTTGTTGTGATGTAACACGCATGAGTTCATCAAACATGTTGTCGAATCCAATTCCAAACTTGTGCATTTGTGGAATATCAAATGTGCGTAGTGTTAAAGTCTTAGTCATGTCATTTCTCCTTAAAAAGCAAGTTGACTTTGCGATACGGGCCCGACCATCGGCACCCGTATTTTTACTTATCGAAATCAAGCTGACTTGACTTCGGCATCGACCACGTTGTCATCCTTTTTCTCGGATTCCTCTTTGGCCTTTTGCTCGGCTTCGTACTTTTTACCGGTTATGGGACCGATAGCTTGGTACAATTCTGTTGTCTTTTTGTTGATTTCTTCAACGTCATCGCCACCAATGGCAGTGTCGAGATCTTGAAGTGCTTGTTCGGCTCGGTTGCGTTCTTCTTCTGTGACCTGATCCTTGTATGCATCAAAGTCCTTGCGGAATCCGTGCAACGTACCTTCTGCGGTATTACGAGCTTGGACTAGGGCAACATACTTCTTGTCGGCCTCGGCATTTTCCTCGGCTTCTTGAACCATGCGCTGAATCTCTTGTTCATTGAGCCCCGAATCACTCTTGATGGTAATCTTGTTTTCTTTGCCGGTGCCTTTGTCTCGGGCGCTGATATGCATAATACCATTGGCGTCAATGTCAAAAGTAACTTCAATTTGAGGCATACCGCGTGGGGCAGGAGCAATACCGTCCAAGTTAAACTCACCAAGTGCTTTGTTAAACTTATACAGCTCACGCTCGCCTTGTCCAACCTTGATGGTCACAGCAGGTTGGTTGTCCTCAGCAGTGCTGAAAGTCTGTGTACCTTTGGTAGGAATGGTTGTGTTCTTTTGGATAATTTTGGTGAACACACCGCCCATGGTTTCGATGCCCAAGCTCAGTGGTGTAACATCCAACAACAACACATCTTTGCGTTCGCCGGCCAACACACTTCCCTGGATAGCGGCGCCTGCGGCCACTGCTTCGTCAGGGTTAACATCCCGGCGAGGTGCTTTGCCAAACAGTTTTTCCACAGCTTCTTGTACTCGGGGCATGCGAGTTTGGCCGCCCACAAGAATAACTTCGTCAATTTCGTCAGCAGTGACGCCAGCATCTTTCATTGCAATGCGGCAAGGTTCAATTGAGCGCTGAATCAACTCATCTACCAAACTTTCCAGCTTGGCACGAGTGAGCTTGATGTTCATGTGCTTAGGACCGGCAGCATCGGCAGTGACATAAGGCAAGTTTACATCTGTAGCTGTGGAGCTTGACAGCTCAATCTTGGCTTTTTCTGCGGCTTCTTTCAGTCGTTGCAAGGCCAGTACGTCTCGGGTCAAGTCAACGCCAGTGTCTTTCTTGAACTCGTCGACCAAGAAGTCCATGATGCGTTGTTCAAAGTCTTCGCCGCCCAGGAATGTGTCGCCGTTGGTACTCAGTACTTCGATTTGCTTTTCATTGTCAATGTTGGCAATTTCGATAATACTTACGTCGAATGTGCCGCCGCCCAAGTCGTACACCGCAATCTTGCGATCCTTTTTATCGGCTTTGTCAACACCGTATGCTAGTGCAGCCGCAGTAGGCTCATTGATAATCCGCAATACTTCTAGTCCAGCAATGCGTCCAGCATCTTTGGTAGCTTGACGTTGGCTGTCGTTGAAGTAAGCAGGAACAGTGATAACAGCTTGTGTGACTTCTGTGCCAAGATAGTCTTCTGCTGTCTTTTTCATTTTACGCAGAACTTCTGCAGAGATTTGTGGAGGTGCCAGTCGGCGGTCACCGGCTTGAACCCAAGCATCGCCGTTGTCATTTTCCACAATGCTGTAGGGCATGAGGTCAATGTCTTTTTGCACAGCGTCTTCGCGGAACTTGCGTCCAATCAATCGCTTGGCTGCATAAATGGTGTTTTTGGGATTGGTAATTGCTTGGCGCTTGGCACTTGCACCGACCAGCACATCGTCGCTGGTGTAAGCAACAACACTAGGAGTTGTTCTAGCACCTTCACTGTTTTCAATTACTCGGGAATTGCCGTTTTCGACCACGGCCACGCATGAATTTGTGGTACCCAGATCGATACCGATTACTTTGCTCATTGTATTCTCCTTCGAAAAGCAAGATTAATTTTGTAGCCCGACCATCGGCGCTACATCATTATTTATTATACACGAAATCTAATTATATTTTATTATTTAGGTCAGACACAATGCGATATTGGAGAAAGTGCCGGGTCTGTGGATAGGTCATTGCAAAAAAACTATAAGACTCGTCTTTTTCAAAACACACGCGGTAAGTGTATTTTATGGTTTTTTCAGTGTAGGGAATTTGGTGTTTTTCGGACCAATCCAGTATACTACGCCTGAGCAACAACAATGTCGCCCCAGTAATAGATTCAGGTAAACGAAATTCCACGTACATCAGTACAGCTTTTTAGGCAATGCTTGATCGTCCAGCTTTTTACGCCAGCGATTTTTAGCCGCACTACGCTTGAGTTTGCGTTTGGTAGTAGGTTTAACGTAATGCTCTCTTTTGCGTAGCTCGTTAAGAATGTCCGAGTTTTGGATTTTCTTTTTGAACTTACGCAGAGCTTTTTCTATGTTGTCGTCAGTGACCAGTACTGACCGTCCTCGCAACTTGTTCATGTAATCCCTTTAGTTCTACAGGATTATTTACCAGGTCTTGAGTGATTGTAAGGCTGTTGATTTCGCTGTCTCGATAGTGTGTCAAGTTGAACATGTGCGGCAATAGCACACGCTCTAGTTCACTGTGCAAACCACGAGCACCAGTTTTGTTTTTGATGGTATTTTCGGCTATGCGTTCGAGTGCGTCAGTTTCAAATGTCAGTGCAACTTGATCTTGATCAAACAACCATTTATATTGGTCAATATAGCAGTTTTTAACTTCGGTTAAAATAGCAATAAGATCTGCCAATGTTAACTCTTGCAGTGCTACCCAACTGGGGAATCTGCCCACGAACTCAGGAATCAATCCAAAACGCACCAAATCGTCGGGTGTGACCATGTCTAGTTTACCAGGAGTATCTTGGTTGACTTCGGCTTGGAATCCAATGCTGGTGCCCTTGATGCGATTTTTAACAATGTTATCCAGTCCCACAAACGCACCACCAGCAATAAACAAAATATTGGTAGTATCTATTTCGATCATGTCCCCGCCCGGATGTTTACGACCGCCAGTGGGTTGAATTCTGCACTTGGTGCCTTCTACCAACTTGAGCAGGGCCTGTTGCACACCTTCGCCCGACACGTCTCGGGTGATGCTGGTACTTTCGCTTTTTCTGCTGATTTTGTCGATTTCGTCCACAAACACAATACCACGCTGTGTTTTTTCAACGTCAAACCCAGAAGCTGCGTACAGTCGACTGATCAAACTTTCCACATCGTCGCCTACATATCCTGCTTCAGTCAAACTGGTGGCGTCAGCAATAACAAACGGTACATCCAAGTATCTGGCCACGCTCCTGGCCAACAGTGTTTTTCCCGACCCTGTGGGACCAAGCATGAGGATGTTGGCTTTTTCAACTTCAGTTTGTTTTTCTTTGTTGCTGATTCGTTTGTAGTGGTTGGCAACTGCTACGCTAAGAACAATTTTTGCTCGATCTTGTCCAATCACATACTCGTCAAGATGACGTTTGATTTCTCTGGGATCAAGAGCACTGGGAGTTTTGTCAGTTTTGGCAACAGGTGCATCTTCTAACAAAGTCTGGCACAAGTCCACACATTCGTTGCAAATTGCAACTTCAGCGCCCACAATGAGCTTGACCACCTGATCTTTGTGTTTTCCACAAAAACTACAGTTATCTAAATTTTCAATTGTTTTCATGCGTCAGTTTGTTTGATACGTTCAGCTACTTGATCACGCAAGTCTTCAGACAATAACTCAGGATCATATTCACCCGATGATATTTTGGAGATAAGATAATCAATGTATGCAGTATCATGAGTATAACTGTCTAACACAGATTTGTCAACGGCCATCCATTGAGTTCCGTTAAACTTGTACATTGCATTGGGCACCACATCTGTTTTGATGAACGTGTCACCTTTTTCTGGGCTCCAAGGAAACACAAATCCAAAAGTTGAATTGGATTTTCTTGCCCAAGGTAGTTCTGTGATTTCACCACGTGCCAGCAGTTCTCTCTGTGCTTTTACTGTGAGTTCAGGATTGGCGGCCTTCCATTCTCTTATGGCTTGTTTTTCTTCGTCTGAACCATGCTCTTCACCGTCTAACCAATCGTCTGACGGGAAAGTATCCTTCATTACATTGACCAACTCTTGCTTTTTGTCTTCCAGCCAAGGTTGTTGAAACTCTGCAGGATTGCCCGAATAGATCACCGGGTTGGTATTACTGAAATGCACAAAAGGTTTTGTGAGATAGGGATATTTTTCTTGCCAAGACTTTTCAACTTCGGGCACAGGCTCTGCTGGTATTTCGAGATCTTGCTCCTTGGCAGTTTCTCGGATCTCATCGTCATCAACTACAGTTTCTGCCACAGGCGGCTCTTTCTCCCACTTGAAGCTTTCGGTCGCAGCCAACAGCATCATAATTGCCAATGGGTCAAATACAATTACTAGAATAATTATGACCCAACGCACTGCCTGTTCTAAAATGTTTGCATCGGTGTTGTCCCCATACACCAGGGCGGCGATATACTTGATAGGGCCCACTTCGGCTTCGACTTTTCGAACTTCAGCCGCAATTGGGGCTCGCTCTTCGTTGAGTGCGGCAATGCGCGATTGGCTCTTGCCAATTTCTTCAAGTAAACGAGCGCGATCTTTTTGCTGGGCTCGCCGTATTGCCACGGCCTTGTCGGCCCCTTTTTCATCTGTTGAGCGTGCCATAACTTGGTCCACTGCCTCATCAAGTTGTTTAAGCGCCTTGCGGTTTGCATCAATATTCTCCCGTTCGGTCTTGATTTTTTCATCATAAATGGCAATCTTGGCTTGCACATCACCTGACACCATGTTTTGGTCGCTGTGTGCTTTGCTCAGGAAACCAAATATGCCCATAGAGGTAATAAAAGCAAGCAATGCCACAGCAGGTACCAGGTATGCTTTCATAAGGAATCGGCATCGGTCCCAGTATTCATGCAACCACACTGTGACAGTGAGTTTGGCTATTTCCAATATTGTTCCCATTACCACAATGGGCACCACTGCCGCGGCAAAAATAGCGGCTAATCCTGCTATACTATAAAAAGCGGCGATAACACTGAGACTCAGTGCCACACCCAACGTTAACCATGAGAGAAACATAGATTTATTTATTAGCTACTCCCACAGCTTGAACACCCAATTTAACTGCACACCAGGTTGCAAAAGTCGAGTCTGGCACTTCAAACCAAACCTT
>JACCDW010759863.1_pt1 | contig 10226 bp, 7 predicted proteins | sample 7449781 | NCBI WGS metagenome assembly JACCDW01 (sample SAMN15323449, study PRJNA562643) | freshwater metagenome | isolation source: river surface water | place: USA:Blue River Watershed | collected 2017-08-18 | reverse complement strand
TTGATGAACCTGACTCGATGCGGTATAGAGCCTCTTCGCGGAAGCGAGCGAAGCCTAGAACGCCGTACCATCCGATTGGACGGAAGCGGTTCAACTTGTCGGTTACTGGACCGATAACTGTGTGTGGCTCTTCTGCCACTGCCTCAGCAAGTGCTTGCTGTCCGCAGATAATTGTGCGGTATACACGAGCAGATGAAGAACCATCTGTTGCGTTGTATAGACGTGGAGACTCTACGAAGTATGCACCTTCGTATGTTCCGATTTCTCCTGCCCAAATGCGGTCTTGTGAAGAACCGTATTGGTTAGGAAGTAACCATCCTGCTGAACCTGTCTCAGCACGTAGGTCGTGGGATACCTCTGGGTGTAATCCAGCCCAGTATAGTGAACCCTTGCGACCATTAGCCTTGTTAGCACGTAACTTAGCAACAGCCTTACGGATGTTTGCTGAAGATAGTGTTGCTGCTGCTGTAACAGTTGCAGTTGATGTTGCTGTTGAACCTGAGTAGATTACGTTTGAACCACCACGCAATGTTGTCATTGCGATAGAGTCGATAGAATCTGCTAGGTTGAAAGCGATGATGTTTGCGATTGCAGGGTCAACATCTGCAAGAGAGAATAACTCTAATGCACGTGTTACCAACACTGAGTTACCGTACTCGTTAAGAGTAATGGTTACTGATGTTGGTGTTGACATTGCTACTGCATCTGGGTCAGTTGTTTCTGTCAGAGCAGTAGTTGCTGCAGTTAGGTCAACATAACGTTGTAAAACGACTGTTGAGCCAGGAATTGCTTGACGTGCTGGACGCTTGTCTGCGACTGAACGAATTAGTGGTTCAGAACGGAGAGCGAATTCTAGTAAACGGTCATATGCCTTTTGTACTAGACCAGCAGCACCAGCGGTACCTCCGAGAGAATCAGAGGCTGTTGATACGTATGCCATTTCGTCACCTCCAAGTGACTATGAACGGAATTATTGTTGAGAGCGAAGTACATCCAACAATGCGTCCATTGAATCCGCATTATCGATGCGAAGACTTAGGTCTTCTGCTCTGTCGGGAGTAATTGCTCCTTGAGTAATAACATCTTGCTGCCTTAAGGCTGCTTTATCTGTTTCACTTACTCTTGGTGCCTCTTCAGCAACTTTAATACCAAACAATTCAGCGTTATCATCGAGCCAATTATTAACTGACTCCTCGTTAACATCATCTAAATCTTTTAGTACTAGTCTTGCTGCTTTAAGGTTTACACCCTTCTTTTCTAGGACTTCTTTGACAGTACGCTCACGCTGCGACTTGGATAGTGACTCAAGTTGCTCAGTAAGTTCCTTAATACGTTTCTCATCAGCACGCTTTGCTTTCCGTAACTTTTTAAGTAAGTCACTTCCATCACCTGCGTACTCATTCGTAGTATCTAGGTCGTCCTCGTCTTCATCCCAGTAATTGTTGCTCATAGCAACCACCCTTTCTATTCGTTTGTTAGTCGCAAGCCTCAAGTCAATTCGGGGAAATTGGTTGGCTCTTGCTACCAGTCTTATACGCTAATGGGGCTGGTCGGTCCATTAGGATTCTAGTTATATTATTCCTGCTGCTCTATCTTTAGATGCAAATCTTCCAGAAGAACCTTGGAATCTTCCCAATTCTTCTTCCTTTAATTGTTCAAGAATATTTTGTTGTTGGATACTCTTTCCAAATACTGCTTCTTGGGCTTGAGTTGAAGTAAATTGTCCACCCTTAAATTGAGCCAATGTTCCCGCTCTTTCAAGTTGTTTTACTTGACCAAATCCAGTTAAGGCTTGTTGATAATCATAACCTTGTTTAGCAATATTAGTTGCTGTAGACAAGTCCATTGCTACGCCTTGTTGTTGTGCAGCAGACAGTACTGATACGCCTTTAACTTTTTGACTTAATTCTTGTGCGCCTTCTTTACCAGTCAATATAGCCTTAGCGATAGATACTCTATCTACTCCAGGGAAGTATGTTTCTAAAGTCTTCTTCAATTCTGTTGGAGCATAATCAATAGCAGTAAATACATCGCTAATAAGATTTCCAACTTCAAGTACTGATTTATTTAAACCAATAACTCCGCCTAAGAAATCTTCTGTTGCTAACTCACCTAGGCCAGCATTGGTTAATACCTCGCCCATCTTTGCTTCAGTTGCAAAAAACTCAGCAATGGTAGGAACAGTTACCGCCATTCCCTTTTGCTTCATATCTCTAATAGCAAATATACCAGCAAAACGTTTTGTAAATTCTGGAATAGCCTTTTCATTCTCGGCTTGGTATAAAGCAAGATTTAATGCTTCGTCGACAGTAGAACCTGATTTATAGAATCCAGATACTAAACTGTATAGTTTTTGAACGTATGGTTTATTTGCTTCATCTTTACCTAGTAACAATCCTAGGGTTGCTTTAAATGTATCAAGAGCCAATACTCTTTCAGGAGTTTTCTCTTCTTCAGTTACTGGCGCTGTTTCAAACTCTCCATAATAAAATCCACCTTTGCCGTCATGGAATTTCATTCTTCTTTGTTTTTTATCAGTAGAATATTCCCAACCAGCAAATGTTCCTGCTGCAGGGAAAGTATCAGTAGCAGGAGCACTTCCACCGCCACCAGTACTAGGTGGAGTGTATCCAGGTATAAATGTATTACTTGGACCAGTTTGAGGTCCTAATCCCGGTTGAGTTGAACCACCAGTTGATTTGTTAGTAACCGTTCTAGTATTTTGAGTAGGTGTACCATACAAATTTAAAGTCTGAGAAAAGTTAGGAACTGCAGCAGTTGTAGTCTTTGTTTTTGGGGCAACATAGACGTTTGTAGCAAGTGGATTACCCTGGTTATATACAAATGCCATTATACTCCATATCCGAATGCTCTACCCATTGCGGTAGCGGCACTTCTTGCAGCCTCATTAGCAGCAGTTGTAGATTCCCAACGAGGGCTATTTCTCAATGCTAATCTAAACTCAGCAAGAGACATTGTTGGAAGTTTACCTGCGGTACCATCTGGTCTTAACGCTTTATCTAAATCAATATCATCTAACTCAATTGAATTAGGGTCTAACTCTAACTCTTTAGCCATAAGATTAATGTAAGGAGAAGCAAGGTCTTTCATAGTAGAACCAGGATTCTGTTTCAAACGTTCTGCATATTGAGGATAGTTAACCATAGCCTTTTGTGCAATAGTAGAACGAAAATCATCATTTGATATTTCGCCTCTAGCAATTTTCTTTGCAGCAGTTCGTACTTCTACCTCAGAAAAATCTAATGGTCCAAACCCAGCAACTATTGCTCTAACATTGCCAAGAGCAGTTAATGCTTTTCCGCCTAAAGTCTTTTCGTCTTTAAAATTAATCTTAGACCAAATCCAGTCGGAAGCAAAAGTATCTGGCTTGAAATATGAAGGATACTCAGTTGTAAGTATAGACTGTATCTCTCTTTCAGCAGCAGCCTGACTTGCACCTGGTGCTACCTTAGAAGTTACAGCCTTTACAACAGTCTCTATTTGTTTAGCCTGCTCAGCATTAAACTTATTTATAAAATCTTCAATATCTTTATCAGTAATTGTACCAGTAAATTGAGCGTCTTTAGCAGCCTTATCAATAAGTGCCTTTGCGCTAACTTTATTTAACTTAGATACATTTCTGCTTGTGGTTGTAGAATCTTTTGGACTACTTGAACCACCAAGATATGTTTTCATAAACTCGGTAAATCCGGCTATATCTAGTGCTGCCTGATTAGTAGTCTGTTGTTCTTTTTCACCAGCCATTACTCAACCACCTTTAAAGTATCGTTATCGAAGTAAATTTTAATCATAGTTTGAAGTTTAGGATGAAATGCTGATATGTTAGTATCAATATACGCTAAGTATGCATCTCTCATTTTAGCCTTACGTGGGTCTCCATCTGGAAAAGATTTATATAAAGCAGCAACTTGGTCACGAAGATTCATGAACATTTGTGCATCTTTCCAGTACTCTGTGTCACCATTCTTTTTCATAAAGTCATCATTTGTAGTGATTAACTTTAATGCTCTGGCATAGTTGTAGGAATTATCTCCACGAACACCAGCCATATATTCGTCATACCAGGCTTGACTTTCTTCTCTAAATGTAGTACTTGCTACGTATGCTAGATAGTCACCAAGTTCTGGATGAGAACGGAATGATTTGCCATCAGTAATTTGGGCAGTCAATGCGTCCTTCAGGGCAGTATATCTTCCCCACAGGATATTCTTTTGACGTTGCAAATCTTCTTCTGCTGGAGTAAGTCTAAGGTCATTAATATACTTGCTTGTTCCAGGCAATTTAAGTTTAGGGTCATTTAGTAATCTTGATATAGCAGTATTTCTATCTTCTGCTTTGTACTCTATATCTGCACCTAATAGACCAACTAAAGAGATATCTCCATCTTTAATTTGAGACAATTGCTTTACTAAGTCTTGATTATCTTTAAATATTCTATTGTAGTTTTCTACAGTAGGGACTACTCCAGGAATATTCTTATTATAATCTTTAAAGGTTATATTTTCAAGAACTAAATCAGTTCCGACAGTTGCTAGTAATTCATCGCCAGCAAGAGTCTTTGCTTCTTCTCTATTTTTACCTTGTACTTGATATTTATTTACAAGTGTGTTATATAGATTATCAATCATACTTGCAGGATAAAGATTAGTCTCTACTGGTACACCAAATGGTGATACGAAACTATTCTTAAACTTCTGGAACCATAAACCTCTAGCCTCGGCTATAGCCTGCTCTTCAGTTATAGGCTCTTTATCTATGCCCATATCGTATAGCATTTTATGATATCTATAGACAGAGTTTACTGATTGTAAGAAATCTGTCTTTCCCATTGGGGTAGTAGCATAGTTGTATACAGCATTACCCCAAGATGGAATAAATGCTTTAACAGGAGAATCTTGTGGACCATAAGGGAACCATGAGTTATACAATCCACCAAGCATTGTTTGTAACCACTCAGGACCTTTTTTGCCGCTAGCATAATCTTCAGCAGTAGGCCAGTTTTTAAATATTTTTGCCGATGTAATAGATGTAATAAAAGATGGGCTTGGATAGTTAAGTAAATATCCTAATGAACGTGCATTTAATCTTACGCCATCACCTTTTGATAATCCTAAATCCTGAGTTCCAGGAATAACTAACCAGGCAATATCATCAATATTATCTGTTGGATTACCGTTTTTATCTACACCAAAGTTCTCAAATGTTCTGCCATAATTGTAGGTAAATCCTAGCATACGTTCTGGATTCTTAATTGTTAATCTACCATAACGATAAAAAGCATTAAGGGATGCAGTTGGGAATGCTGCAGCAGCACGCATCGCATATAGAATTGAATTCTGACGACGCACTGTGTAGAAAGTTTTCTCTGTTTCTTGAAGTGCTTCTCTTCCAGCAGCCTGGCGCAACGCATTCCATTGTGCTTCTGTTACTTCTACACCTTGGTCAGCCAGTCTTTGCGCTTTCTGAGTTAACTTAGTCATGGCAATTTCATCAAAGAAATTCTCACGAATAGGATTTTCAGGAGCATTTAAAACTCTAAATATTTTACTTGCTGCGCCTGAAATCATTCCGTCTACAATTTTAGTAGCATTCTGCCCTACGATTGCGCTTTCAGCGTATGACCAATCTGAAGGTGCAATAGGGAACAACTTGTTCTCTTTTGCATATGGGGCCAACAACTTTTGCAACTCATCTGCACGAATTTCTCGTTTTGCAATAATTGACTGTGCTTCTTTAGAAGGAATCATTCTATTGACAAGAGCAAATTTATCTTTTACATATGCTAATCCATCAGTCTTATCATATATATCAAATTGTGCTAGGTATCTCTTTCCCTCACGGCTAGTTACCCAAGACTTAATTGCTGTAGTTGGCGGATTAGAAAGAATAAAATCTATCAGTTTATCTCCACGTAAGAAGTTATTACTTACGTGTTGCAGTTCGTCAAAGTATAATGGGTTGGTAATATCAATAGGCATATTAGGTACTTTGCTTGCAATAATAGCCTGACGATTTCCTACAGATAACTCGCCCAAGAATGTCTGTTCTAAGGTGTTAGTATTATCTACCTCAGCACGTACCGCTCTTGAGAAGTTATTGCCAGTCTCATCATCAAAAAATGATGTGACTTTAACATATTGTCCATTAAATACTCTATAGTTATCTTTTTTACCATAGTAGCGTTTTTTAAATGCTGCGCTACGACCAAATACTTCTGCCTGCTCTTCAAGTAATTCAGCATTCTCTTTAATTACATTATCGATGTCATCATATGCTTTTGTTAAAGTATCGTCAACATCTTTAAGTACTTTACCATTTGTAGCCATCTTGGCTAATGCAGTATTATATTTAGATAAACCAATTTTAGCAGCATCTAACTGAGGCTGTACTTTCTTTAAAGTAGCAGCAGATGCATTCTTCTCTATATATTCAATCTTGCGCTTTAAAGAAGGAGCATTTGCTACCTTAGGTACCTTGCCCAAAGGTGCAGCCATGTCAATTAAATCTAGTTCCGCATTATCTAGTAACTCATCAACTGCATTTAAGTACTTCTTTAGTTTCTTTAAATTATGTTGTTTTGCTACAGGAGAAACTTTTCCAGTTACCATATCATCAATGGCTGCAGTTAATTCATCTTTTTGTGCAATTAATAAACTTATGCTTTTTTGCTTTGCGGTTACGGCTTTATTGATTGCTTTAAGGTCTTTTGCATTTACACCTTTTGCCGCTATATCTCTAGTAAAGTTAAATGTATTTTTTGTAGCATTTTTTAATGCAGTAGTACCAATTCTTACGGCAGCACCAGGCCCAAGGGCAATAGCAGCACTAATCATAGGCTCTGCAATAGATTGCTTAATAATGAACATAGGACGAGCAAGTGCATTAAATGTCCATAGACGAGTTAATGATTCGTATGTAGTAGCAATAGTATTTTTAGGAGTAACCAGTGCTCCCCTAATACCAGTTTTTGCTGTATTTACAAACTCACGCTCAATTAAATCCCAAGGAGTAAACAAATAAGACTCAGCCATTTGGCGAGTTGTTTCAATATTAGTTTGATTCATTGTACCGTCGGCATTGAATGAATAACCATTCTTTTCAAAGACTCGTTTATTGGTTGATACATTAGAACGCATAGCGGCAATTTGCGCTCTTAGTTCTGCTTCTGTAAAATGACCATGTTTATAGGCAACAATTCTACCTAGTTGCTCATCAATTTCTTCTAAAACTTTATATCGGTCTTGTGGAGACTTGGCTTTAATTAAAGCATCTTCCATCTCACGACGAACATCTCCCGCTTTTCTAAATACATTAGGAGCAGTCATGATTTTAGCATTGCCATCTTTAAATACTGGCATATTATCAATAAAAGCATTTAACTCAACACGTGCATCAAATGGACGCATACCTGATAAGGTTACATAACGTAATGGTTTTAGTCCGCTAACAGCATTTCTAAATTTAATTAGATTTACAGTAGGAGCACCTACCTTAGAACCTAATCTTAAAGATAGAACTTCACCAAGAGCATCTGCTGAACCTTTGCCAGTAAACTCATCATATCTAGTTAATGATTTACCAAGACGTACTGCTGATTCTGCTTTACCATATGCATTTGCTGCAAATTTAACTTCGGCAGGAAAATAATCAACCTTACCAAGATTTCTAAGTTGTTCTGACTCATCGAAAAATACCCTACGGATTTCTTCCATTCTAGGGTCTTTGGCAATTGCGCTATCAAATGCTTTCTTAAGACGTGGAACAGCAGCACCATCTGGATTGTAGATATTACCATCTAGGATGTATCTGTTCTTTAATTGAGTTGCGACATCTGCAATATCGAATAAATCGTCGGCATTAGTCTCAGCAAGCCTGCCAAGAGCAGCCATATCTCCTTTGTCAGCAAGAATAAAATCTCTTGCTATTTCAGGATTCTTTACATTGACTAATACAGATGATAGTCTTTCGTTATTGCTATACAACTGTACAATGTCGTCAATTTCGCTTAGGCTAGTACTTTCGGCAAGTTGTAACATATGATTGCCTGCAACTGTTTGTCTTCCAGCAGCACCATTACTATTAGCATATTGAATACCGGTATCAATATCTGCTTTAAATTCAGCAATTGTTTTTTCTTTGGTATAGATACCAGTTGTTTTTAAACCAGTCTTTCCAACTTTACCAACTAATCTTGCTGCAGTACCAATACCTTTATTTCCAATAAAAAAGTCAAGAGTACCCGTGTAATATTTACCTACTACGTTTTCTGAAAAATTCTTTTGAATACTTTCGTCATCCCATAAATCAATCTCATCTAACTTAATTCCACCTAAACCTAGCCATGCTCTATTAGCATTACCTAGGATTGGTGTTATATTTACAAGACTTGACTTAGTTAAAGCCTGTGCTGTAGATACGCTTGCGCTACGGTCATATGCACGTTTAATATCTGCAAACTGAAAACCTTCTTCATATTCACCCTTTTTATATAAAGGTGAATTTACATCCGTAACTAAACCTAATGTAGACATTGGTCTAGTGATGTATGGAGAGATAACTTTGTTGTTTAGATTAACCGCTGTTCTTAAAAGAATATCTGTAGAACGTTCAGCAGAGTTAATGGCAAACTCATTTAGAGTTCTTAATTTACCCTGTACTATGCTCTTAAGTTCTTTTTCAGTGCCTGGTTTAGGCTTATCAATTATAGGCTCTAAAGTTCCAGTTACTAAACCCTCAAAGACATTCTTTACCGGGGTTACAACTTTGTCGGATACAGACTTTGTAAAGTCAGACCACAACGACATTTTTACCTCCCGGTATTACGAATTGGATACATCTTCTCTGTCCCACCTTGTACATCATCACCCGTAATAGAGCGGATAAATTCGTTTCTATCTTCAATAGATTCCCAAGGTTGCATTGCTAAATGAATTGCTATGCCTGCATTTTGATAGCCAAGCGAATTGGCAAATTTATCAATATTATCAAATAGGCTGCCAGGTAACCATCTTGTATTACTCATTGACTACCTAGTAAATAATTAATAAATCTTTTATATGAATCTGGAGTATCTGGTAAATTTGCTGCAGACAACAAAGTTGGAAGATACTTTTGTACAATTGCCTTATTCTCATCTGGTCTAGTATTTGCACTTATGTTTTTAGGTAGTGCATCAGAACCAGGTCCTGGACCAAAATCTACACCTGCAGTAATTGGCTCAGATGGATTTGTAGATGGGTCTAATAATGTTCCTAAGGTTCTTCCTTCAGGCGTTGCCATGCTTTGTGACTTAGGTGCTGAAGCCATTGGTGCACCTGCTTGTTGCTCCATCAATGCTTTACCTTCCCCATACTTACCACCAGGTATATAGCGTTTTGGTTGTCCATCTTTTGAACCTGCTCCACCTGTTGCTGACACACCCATGTTGTTCTGTGGCGCAGTTGGTCTATTACCGCCACTATTTTGATTGCCAGCCATTATAACTCCTACTTAATTTTCCTAGGTTGTTCTTTTGAAATATATGGACCTGCTGTGAATGCAGTTAGTTTAGATGCAATTTCCATTGCTTCATAAGCATCTGCTCCAGCATACATAGCACCTAAAGCATATGGTGCTCCTGAACCTGCAGCATATACTCCATCTGCAGATTTACTTACTGATAACTCTTCATCAATATCAAATATTTCGCCACCAACAGCCATGATAAATTGAAATCTAGTTTCATCTATATCATCATTAAATCTATAACCATTTTCAATCATACATTTACGTAGAGAAGGCATCGCCTTCGTAATCATAAAATGATATAAATCTTCTCTATCTTGCTTAGTTGGGGTTGGTGGTTCCCAAATATGCTGTGCTATATCACAAGGTAATGTTTCGCCAGAACCTGCAATTAAAAACATTCCATTCTCAGAAATCTTTTTAACTTCAGGATGAGAATAAACTTTGCCATCTGCATCGGTTGTCCGACTATCGGCAACTATAAAGCATTTATCTCTATACTCTAAGCCAATTATTGTTGTCATTGTCCCCTACTTAGTTATCCTCTGGTTACTACTCTTGCTCCGGCTTTACCGCCTGCTGTTAAACTTGAAATTATTGATTGAATATCTGGTGGCGGTGCCATTTCAGGAGAAGCAATAGGACCTTCTACTGGAACGCCTGAGGGAGCAGGGGACGGTTGCTCAACCATAGAGCCAGAT
>JACCDW011395150.1_pt1 | contig 10227 bp, 4 predicted proteins | sample 7449781 | NCBI WGS metagenome assembly JACCDW01 (sample SAMN15323449, study PRJNA562643) | freshwater metagenome | isolation source: river surface water | place: USA:Blue River Watershed | collected 2017-08-18 | reverse complement strand
TCTTAAGAGACTCCGAAAATTTAGCGGCTCGCTTTGGTGAGTTGTCCAGCCAGCTTGATTTGGTTCAAAACGAAACAGACGAAACAGTGAAAAGTTACGTCAATTCGATGAACACCATTTTCAAACAACTTGCAGCGGTCAATATCCAATTGACCAAGCAAAAATCTGCAGCATCACAACCGCCAGATTTGCTGGACCAGCGCGATGTTTTGCTGAAAGACTTGTCCAGCTACGCCCACATCAGAACCGGCTTTGCAGAAAACGGGGCCGTGACTGTGAGCTTAGGCCCCTCGCTAACGCGCGATGTAGTTGTGGACGGTATCAACTCCTTCATGTTGGGGACCAACTTCAATTCTGCATCGCCAGAAAAAGTCAGTTTGGTCTTGAACCCTTATGGCGATGCCACATCTCTGACCGGCCTCAGTGGCGGCAAGCTCTCAGGCATCATGAGTTTTCGAGAGCAAATTTTAGGCAGCAGTCGCTCATCGATTGACACCTTGGCCAACAACTTTGTCAAAGAAGTGAATGCCATTCACTCAGCTGGCATTGATGCCTATGGCAACACCGGCGGCGACTTATTCAGCATCGACAAATCAAGCGTAGGTTCAGCTGGCACCGTCAAAGTTGCCATCAACGACGCCCTGAAAGTATCGGCTGCTGCGCAGTTTCGAATCATTGAATCACCCAATAACACCGGCTTTGCCGATGCCAGCATTGAATACGTGGGCAATTCCACGACAGGTCCCGCTTTACTGACTTCGTTCATTACCAACAACAGCAATGCTTCTGCCGCAGTCAACATCAAAGCCACCGCCAGCAAACCCATGGCTGCAGTGGCCACCATTCCCAATGGGTTGACCGACATCGGTATCTTCATGAGCGGCGCCGACAGCGGCCAACAGCTGCAAATTTTTACGCGCGATGGCCGTCAACTTGCCGGTTCGCCCATTGATGCCAGCATGCAAGGCTTGGTGTTGACGGAAGCCAATGGCTTTGCCACCAATGCCAGTTACAGCAGCACCTATCTGAATGTCAGTGGCTCCAATGGCTACAAAGACCTGAATGTGTTTTATGGTGCCAAGGCCAATGTGGGTTCCATTTTGCAGATGGACACTGCAGAGAAAGACCCTCTCAAGCACAGCTTGTCCGCAGACCTTCAAGTACCCGCCACGCTCACCAGCGATCGCATTCAAACTGGCTTGACATCGATACCCGCTGGCCTGTTCAAATTGAACGGGACCACCTTGGGCGCATTCACGGCCAGTAGCGGTACCACCTTACAAGCCAGCGACATTGCCGCAACCATTCAAGCCGCTGGCATATCGGGCATCACGGCAACTGCGACCAACAGCATCAGCATTCCGATTAGCCAACTGAAGCTCGATCTGCCCCTGTCACTCAAAAGCGGCAACAGCGCTGGCTATACCGCCATTACGGCAACACCGACCGGTCTTCAAACACCACAAGCCTTGGTCAATGCCATCAACAGCAAAAGCGCAAGCACAGGTGTGCGCGCCTACCTAGCCGACAGCGGCTCATTGACCTTGACCAATACAGAGGGCAATGAAGGCAAAGACATCGCCATTGACAGCTCGGCCACGCCCAACGCCTTAGGACTGAAGGCTGGCAGTTATGGTGGAACCATCAGCGTTCAACGCGCCCTGGTTGCCGACACAGACACCCCCATCGAGTTGGGTTTTGCCAACGGCACCCCAGCCGATTTACAGAAGCTTGGCTTTAAAACAGGCACTTACATTTCTGGCACACCTTCAGAAGACTTACTGGTCTTTGTCACAGGCGCAGGCGAAGCTTTAATTTCTGCCAGCTATGCAGGCACTCCCACAAGTGCCAAGCAAGCCATGCGAACACAGCCGTTGGAGGTGCGTTTTGATTCGGCAACACATTTCACCATTGTGGATGTGAGCACCGACACCGTGGTGGCCTCTCGCAATTTCGACCCCAACCTCCTTGAGCCTGCCTTCACATATCAGGGCATTCAAGTAACCTTGTCCAATGCGCCAAAAGCCGGTGATGTCTTTACCATCGACGGCAACAAAGACGGCACTGGTAACAACGAAAACATGTTGCAGTTGGTCGATTTAGAAACCGAACCTGTCATGGGGGGCGGCAAAACTTTTGCGTCTGCCTACATCGACAACGTGAACGACTTGGGAAACATTGCGCGCCAAGCCACCATTGCCCAATCGGCACTGAAGGTGGTCTATGACCAAGCTGTCGCAGCGAGAGACGAAGTGTCTGGCGTTAGCTTAGACGAAGAAGCTGCCGACTTGGTTCGATACCAGCAAGCCTACCAAGCCGCCGCCAAAATTTTGCAAGTCGCTAGTCAATTGTTTGACAGCGTGCTTCAAGTCCGTTGATGTCATGGGGAACTGAATCATGATGAAAATATCTACACGCCTGTTGTTTGAACGGGGCTCCGCGCAAATGAGCACCGTCCAAAATCAACTGGCCAAATCGCAGGCTCAACTGGCACAAGGCAAACAAGTGATCAATGCCAGCGATGCGCCCAACCAGGCCGCCACCATTCAAAGGCTGAAGTCGATCCTGAACCGCCAAGAAAGCTATCAAAGCTCATTGGACACGATCAAGTCTAGACTTCAAGGCGAAGAAAGTACTTTGCAAAGCGTCAGCGATTTGTTGGTGCGCGCCAAAGAGGTGGCCGTGCAAGGTGCGAATGACACCTTAAATACAGGTGACAGAAAAGCACTTGCCACAGAAATGCAAGCCCTGCGCGACCAAATGCTGAGCTTGGCCAACACCAAAGACAGCAACGGCAACTATTTGTTTGCTGGCAGTCGTGTCAAAGCACCCGCATTTTCTGAAACAGCCAACGGCAGCCCCGTTTATTTGGGCGATCAAACCCGCATGAATGTTCGCGTGGGCGAACAGCGCAGCATCAGTGTCAACCGTACAGGCACCGACGCTTTTGTGCCTGTGCCGCGCATTGACAAAGACGGCACTGCCGTGGGCGTTGGATTTTTCAAAGTGATGGACGACCTGATTGCCGGCTTGAACAATGTCAAAGGTGATGACATTCGGCGAGGTGTGGGCGAACTGGACGCACTTCAAACAGGCGTGAGCTTGGCGCAAGCTGAAGTCGGCACCAACTTGAATGTGATCGATCAGCAAACAGCTGTGATTGAAGACACCACTTTGAATTTGAAGACCACGTTGTCATCCATTGAAGATTTGGATTACGCCGCAGCCATCACCAAAATGAACCAACAAATGATGAGCTTAGAAGCTGCACAAAGTAGCTTTGCCAAGATCACTCAATTAAATTTATTTAACTTCATCAAGTAATTGGCACTTCATCCGATACAGCACAAATTGTGGCAAAACCAATGTCAACTTTAATCATTCAACCGGAAGTTCAGCATGGCAACTGATGCAATCAGTGCGCTGGGTGCAGGCTCGGGCGTGGATGTTAAAACCCTGGCAACCAGCTTGGTCGACGCCGAGCGCGCGCCCAGAAAAACTGCCATTGAAGCCAAGATCAAAAAATCTGAAAGTGGCATTTCTGGCTATGCCGCGGTCAAATTTGTTCTGAGTGACTTGAAAGCCGCTTTTACAAACATCAAAGACCAAAGCGCATTCAACACGGTCATTCCTAGAGTGAGCCAAGCTTCGGCCATCAGCGTCACCACATCCGCCACAGCCACTGCGGGCAGTCACACCGTCAGTGTGAGCAACCTTGCAAAATCACAACGCAGTGTGTCCGATGCGGCTGGATTTGCCTCACCTGTTACAACACTGAACAATGGTGAAGCATTTAATTTGGTGTTAAAAAAAGGCGTAGACCCAACGCCCACCAAAGTGTTTGTTCAAGGCACCTCGGACGTCGTGGGTCCGCCTGCAGTCACAGGCACCCGGTCTACCAGCACTGTGACTTTCAAGGCCATGAACAAAGGCGATACCGTCACATTGAACGGCATGACCCTGACGGCCAACAAAGCCCTGAGCAAAACCGATGTGGCTGAAATGTTTGCCAATTTGGCTTCAGGCCAAACCGACGCACAAACCAACAACAATAACTTGGCGGTGTACGGCACATTCTCTGGCACCTTTGCCGCAGGTTACGCCTCAGGAACAGCCGCTAACGGTGTCCTCACTTTGACTGCAACGGCCAATGGCCCAACAGCCGACATTGCTGCCCCTACGGCCAGCCAGCCTTCCACCAACATTGCTATTGCCGCCAACGCCACCACACCTGCGGGCATGGTCGCGGCCATCAATGCCTCCAACAACGGCATTACTGCGCAGTTGGTCAATACGGGCAATGCCGCAGCGCCCTACAGAATCATGTTGACCGGTGCCACTGGCGAAAACAATGCCTTTAGCATCACCAGCCAAACCACCGGTGGCGGTGCCGTTAGCAACGTGAACTTTGGCACCAAACTGCAATCGGCCGAAGATGCTGTTTTGTCGGTCAATGGCATGGCCATTACATCGAGCACCAACCGCATTACAGATGCCATCGCTGGCACCACCTTGGAATTGTTGACCACCACCACAGGCACGGCCAACTTAGATTTTTCTAGAGACACCTCCACCATCAAGACCAAAATACAGGCTTTGGTCACTGCCTACAACGATGCCAACAGCATGTTAGGCGTGGTGTCCGATCCCAAATCGACCGTCGAAACTTACGGCGCCACTTTGGTAGGCAACTCCATTGTGGGATCCGTGCGCAACCAAATGCGCTCGCTCATTACCTCCGACTCCAACTCGCCATCGGGTGGGTTGACTGCGCTGCGCGACATTGGTTTGTCGATCAGCAAAACAGGCGAATTGGAACTTGATGCAACCAAACTAGACAATGCGTTGACCTACAAATACGACAACGTCGTCACTTTGCTGACCTCCAACCGAGAAAAGCAAAGCACCTACAGCGTATTACCAGCAGGCGTAGCGGGTGAAGCGGTTAAAAAACTGACGGCATTGCTAGACACAGCAGCCCCGCTCACCAGCCAGAGTGCCAACCTGACCACCAAAATTGCCTCCTACAAAAAGGAACTGACCACACTGGAAACCCGCATGACCGATTTGTTGGCCCGTTACAACAAACAATTTGCGGCCATGGAGTCGATGGTGGGCCAAACGAAGAGCCTGCAAACCAACTTGAAGAGCACCTTCGAGGGCATGATGTCCGCCTACACAAGCAAGTAATTTCCGTCCTTCAATCTCAATCAGCCATAGACACCCAAAAAATATTTTTAAAAATATTCAAATTCGTCCCTCAAGTTATCTGCAGCCCTGCCGATACACCAACCACTGAACTTCTCTTGATGCTTTTTAAGCACAGGAGACCGGTGGTATTCGGCGTGTTCAGCATGCTTATGAAGAAAAGGACGGACAACTATGGTTTCCGAAATCAGCAAAATGGCGCCTGGCGGCGCAGGGGTGGCGGCTGCACGGCCGATGGCTCCAACACATGCAAGCTCACAAGCAGTTGGCGGTTCGGCCATTCAATTACCTGAGACACCCAAAGTTCAAGCCCCTAAACCAGTGGCTATTCAATTTGATGCGTCTGAGGTCAGGCAGAACTTGCAAGAAGCTGTGAACATGTTGAACAAACAGATGGCATCTACGAAGCGCGGTCTGGGCTTTCAAGTTGACGAGGCTGTAGGTGGGCCCGTTGTCACTGTTAGAAGCGCAGAAAGCGGCGAAGTAGTTAGACAAATACCCAACGAAGTGGTGGTGCGTATTGCGCACAACATTGAAAAGTTCAAGGGTCTTCTGTTTAGCGCACAAGCTTAAAGTGAAAAACTTTTTGCACTATTTCAAAAAATTAACTCAAGTTCATTCCACAACAACCGAATCAGCAAGTAACAAGATTTCAAATTGGATTTCTTGTAACTTCGTTATAAACCCCTGAAGGAGAAAATCCATGTCAGTTATCAACACCAACATCAGCGCACTGTCTGCACAAGCTTCTTTGCGCCGTTCCGCCGTAGACTCTTCCACTTCCATGGAACGTTTGTCTACTGGCATTCGCATCAACTCAGCCAAAGACGACGCTGCTGGCCTGGCCATCAGCACACGTATGACTGCCAACATTCGCGGTATGGCAGCTGCCATCCGTAACTCCAATGACGGCATCTCTTTGACACAAACTGCTGAGGGTAGCTTGTCTGCCATTCAGAACAACCTGCAGCGTATTCGTGAGTTGGCTGTGCAAGCCGCTAACTCAGGCAACAGCGCTTCAGACCGTGCTTCTTTGAACTTGGAAGCACAACAAATGATCACTGAGATTGATCGTGTTGCAGCAAACTCTGCTTTTAACGGCAGCAAATTGTTGGACGGTACGTTCAAAGATCAATCATTCCAGGTTGGCTCAGGCAACGATACAACTGACCGTATCTCGATCTCTATTGGTAATGCTAAAGCTTCTGCCTTAGGCGTTGTTGGTGCCACGACAGGTAACTCAGCAAGCACCTTTACGGGTGCAGTTACATCCGGCGCATTGAATGCTGGCGATTTGGCAATTGATGGTTATGCCATCTCAGCATCTTCAAGCGATGGTGTTTCTTATACAAATGCTGCAGCCAGTGCCATTGCAAAAGCCAATGCCATCAATGCTTCAACTTCACTTACTGGTATTTCAGCGTCAGTTAAAGCCAATACTTATACCAACGCCACTGCGATTACGGCTACTGGCGCGGTCAATGCCGGAGACTTACTGATCAATGGTGTTGATATCGGCGCCTTGAGTGAGGCTTCAAGCGGTGATGACAGAACTAAACAACTGGTTGCTGCTATCAACTCTAAGAAAGATCAAACTGGTGTTGGCGCTGCTTGGGACTCAACTGGCAAGTTAACCTTGACAGCAACCGACGGTCGCAACATCACGATGACCACTGCATCCACGCCTGCAGCTGGACTTACAAACATTGTGGCAGCAGGTGGTGCTACTACCGTTTATTCAGCGATCACCTTGACATCCTCAAAAGGTGCGGCATCGACAGTTCTTGGCGGTGGTACAGGTGGTGTAGCCAAAATTGGTGTAACAGCTGGTTCTGTTGCTTTATCGGCTTCAACAGTTACTGGCCAAACCGTCAGCTCAGTTGATTTGTCCACGCAAGCCAACTCCCAAAAAGCTTTGTCGATACTGGACGCAGCGATTGACACCGTGACTAACAGCCGTGCCAACTTGGGTGCTTACCAAAACCGCTTCGAAGCTGCCATTTCCAACTTGGAAAACACTTCAACTAACTTGCAAGCCTCACGCAGCCGCATTTTGGACACTGACTACGCTAAGGAAACGACCAACTTGGCAAAATCTCAGATCGTTCAACAAGCTGCTACTGCAATGTTGGCGCAAGCTAATCAGTCTTCACAGTCTGTCTTGGCTTTGTTGAAGTAATCTTCAACAGCTTTAAAAAAGGTCACTTCGGTGGCCTTTTTTTTCGTCTTTTGATTCTCATGGTTATAAGATGTTGGCTTAGCGCAAAGTCAATGAATCAATTGCCCCAGCTTCTGAGAGTTCAAGGATCTACTTCTAAATGAGCGTTCAACACCCGGCTCCCAATATCGCTGTCGTTTTGCACCTAAGCAACCCTGCCCTGTGGCCCTCGTATTTGGAATGTTTGCAACTGCTGCCGCCATCCACTACTTTCTTTGTGTCGACCACGCTCGACAAGAAAGATGCCGTGCAGGCTTTGCTTCATCAAGACTTGCCGCATGCTCAATTGTTTGCATTTGAAGGCAGGGGCCGAGATTTTGGGGCGCTGGTGTCTTTGCTCAAGTTGATTCAACTCGATTCATTTGATTGGGTGCTCAAACTCCACACCGGCAATACCGAGTTTTATTCAGACACGCCCAACGATCAATGGCTAATGAAACTGGTTCGCGGCTTGCTCCCAAGCGGCCGCCTTTCTTTGATTTTTGACTTTTTACAAAAAAACACCTCAGTGGGTTTTGCGGGTCCACATGGGCACCGCTGGCCACTCAAAAAGCTTTTTTACAATGAAAGCACTGTCAAGCAATGGAATCGATTAGCGACTGGTCGCAGTCAAAGTGACTTTCCTCAAGAGCCCTTTTTCATGGCGGGCGGGATGTTCTGGGCCAAAGGCAGCGTCTTCAAAGGCTTTGCCAATTTAAAACTCGATCAAAACCAGTTTGAGGTAGACAGCCCCGAACTTGACGGCACTTTGGCGCACGTTTTAGAGCGCTTTGTTTGTTTAATTGCTCACGACCAGAGCCTCACCGTGGAAGGTTTTGATTTCAGCGATTTTTCTCAATGGGTATCGCAAAGAGTCCTTACGCCATTCCAGCAGCGGCATTTTGAAACTTTCATTGCAAACCACGCCTTCAAGCCGCTGATTCAGATCATTGTTCGCTGCCCTTCAAACAGCGTGCCAGACGCTCTGACACAAAGCCTGCAAAGCATTCAAGCTGCCACCCTTTGCGGCATGAAAGTGGAGGCACATGCCTGGCATGAATCAGACTCTATCGATTTGGCCAGCTTTACCAATCACATGGCCCAAGTCGAAGCCCCAGATTTTTTGATGATCATGGAAGCAGGCGATGTACTGACGCCAAGTGGCCTGTTGATGCTCTATGCGGAAGTGCTCCAACAACCTGAGGGCATTGCTTTTTATACCGACAAAATGCTCAAGTCGCGGGGGGGCAGCATTGAAACCGCCTTTTTACCGGACTTCAATCACGATTTATTGGTGAGCTTTCCGTGGCTGATGTCAAACCATTGGCTCTTCAAACGCGAACTGGTTCAGCACCTAGGCGGATTTGACCCATCCGCTGGACGCTTCTTTGAATTGGCTTTCATTTTCAAAATGTTGACTACGCAAGGCCATACGCACATTCATCACCTTGCCGAGCCACTCCTCACGACTTCAGAGACTAGCGCTTGGATAGAAGAACCTGAAGAACGAGCCTTGGTTGAACAATACGTCATTGAGTCTGGCTACCCTAATGGGCAAGTTCTGCAAATGTCCCCCAGGCTTTATCGAGCGCTTTATTTGCAAGCTGAGGCGCCCCTGGTTTCCCTCATCATTCCCAACCTAGGTTTTCAACTCACCCAAAGGTGCATGGAATCTTTGCTGCAAAACACGGGCTACACGAACTACGAAATACTGATCGTTGACAACCATTCCCAAGATCCAGCCAGCCTCAATTGGCTTCAAGGCATTGCGGCCATCGATCCTCAAAAATTTCGGATTGTTGACAACGAAGGGCCCACCAACATTTACGCCATGAACAACTTGGGCGCGAAAGCCGCTCACGGCGAGTTGCTGGTCTTTATCGACCCTTGCCTCCAATTCATCGAAGCTTCTTGGTTAGATTCCTTGGTCATTCATGGCCAGCGGCCACAGGTCGGTGCAGTGGGTGTCAAACTGGTCGACAGTGACTTGAATGTCCGAAGCGCTGGCTACATCCTGGGCATGAAACCGGGTCAAGAGAACGCTTTCGCTGGCGAAAAATTTGACGATATTGGCTACCTACAACGTCTCAGTCTTGACCAGAACTACATGGCCGTTTCAAGTGAATGTGTCATGGTTCGAGCGTCTGTGTTTGATGCTTTGGGTGGCTTTCATGAAAGCCCAAACCGGCAGTCCGAAATCGACATTGATTTTTGCCTGAGGCTCAAAGCCCAAGGGTTCAACGTCGTCTGGACACCGCACGCTGTGGTGCAATGGCGTCCGTCGACCCCTGATACAAAGAGCCACCTCAGGGTGACCCACGCACTTTCCGACTCATTTTTGAGTCGGTGGTTACCCGCAATAGCGAACGACCCTGCTTACAACAAAAATTTATCTCTCATTGCAGCACCCTACAACGTTGAACCCCTCCAGGAACTCAATTGGCGGCCCCTGACTTGGCGGCCACAGCCCGTTTTCTTGGCGCATCCCTCAGACGATACTGGTTGCGGTCAGTACCGCGTCATCAAGCCTTTATCGGCCATGCAAGACGCCGGCATTGGCGATGGCGTGATCAGTTTCAGACATCTGTTGCCGTCAGAACTGGAGCGCATTCAACCTGACACGGTTATTTTCCAGCGTCCTCTAGCTAGGGAGTTTCTGGCGTTCATGAAACACACCAAGTCTTACGCGAGGGCTTTCAAAGTTTATGAAATTGATGATTTGATCAACAACATTCCCATCAAGAACTATTTCAAATCAGCCCACCCTAAAGATACCGTGAAGTTGTTGCGAGAGGGTATTTCGCATGTCGACCGTTTGGTGG
>JACCDW010489597.1_pt1 | contig 10228 bp, 12 predicted proteins | sample 7449781 | NCBI WGS metagenome assembly JACCDW01 (sample SAMN15323449, study PRJNA562643) | freshwater metagenome | isolation source: river surface water | place: USA:Blue River Watershed | collected 2017-08-18 | reverse complement strand
ATGAAGATAACACTAAGTTGGCATCGTTGGATATTTCAGAAAACATTTCTGATTTACAATATCAGAAAATTTTAATGAAAGATTTTGTTGATGAAAATAAAATCGATGTCTCATTTGAAAGACTTAACAACCTCGATAATAAAGTTAATGAGGAGTTCATTAGAAATAATGGAGATAAAATCAAATACACTAAATGGTACATTAAAAAGGTTGAGTTCTCCAATTTCTTATCTTATGGTAGGAATAATGAAATCGATTTTACCGAATTACCCGGCATTACTGTAGTTGAATCCACACCAAGAAATTTTGGTGGTAAATCAACGGCAACTGTAGATTTACTAATGTTTTTATTTTTTAATGAAACAACTAAAACAAAAACCAATTCTGAAATTTTTAATCGTTTTAGTGAGGATGATGAGGTTAGAGTTAAAGGTCACATAACCATAGATAATGAGGATTATATTATTGAAAGGATTAGTAGCCGTAAAAAGACAAAAACAGGCGATTATAACGTCACCAATAAACTAGAATTCTATAAAATAAATTCAGACGGTACAACAGAAAATTTAACTGGTGAGCAACGAAGGGAAACTGAAGAATTTATTAACAGAGCAATAGGTACTAAAGATGATTTTTTATCAACAATCTTAACCACAGGATATAACTTAGAACAATTAATCGAATCTAAACCGACTGCAAGAGGATTAATCCTTACTAAATTCTTAGGTTTAGAAATATTAAAAGAGAAAGAAGAAATTTGTAAAACCATTCAAAGTGAATGGAGTAAAAAACTCATTTCCAATAATCATAACGTGAAAGATTTAGAAACTGAAATAGAATCTTTCAATGATGGGATTAAAACCAATCAAGAAGAAATCTTGAAATTGGAAAATGAGACACTTAAACAACAAGATTTATTAAAGGGTAACGAAACTAAACGTGATAACCTTCTTTCAAAAAGAAACAATGATGTTGACCAAGAGTTGATAAGAACAAATGTTGACCAAATTAAAACAGACATTGGTAAGTTAAAAAAACTAAAAGAAGATGCGTTAAGTAATGTTAAACTAGTTGAAGTTAAAGAACCGTCACAATATTACTTAGAAGATGAACATCAAATAATCAAAGATGAAATCAACGGTTTAATTGTTGAAGGTCGGGTTAATGCGGATACTATTACAAGAAACGAAACATTAATTAAACAACTTGAAGATGGTCAAATATGTCCAACCTGTAATAGAGCGTTGGATACTGTAGACCACAGTGGTGAAATAAATAAGTTGAAGGAACTTGTTGAGTCAACTAAGAAAATACAGGTCGAGAACAGAAAGAAATATGATGAATTGAGTGAGAAAGAAAAGGTCTATACTAATTTAAAAAAGGAATTTGATGAGTACGAGAAAAATAAATTAAGGAAGACTAAATATGAACTTGAGGTAGACCAAAAACAAATGGAAATTGACAAGTTGCAACTTAAACTTGACAATTATGACCGAAATAAACAAAAATTAGAAGAGAATCAAAAAATTGATATTGAATTAGTTAGTCTAAAATCACAAATAGAATCTGCAAATTCATATATTAGACAATGTGTTACAAACATCGAGAGACTAAAGTCTCAAAATCAAACATTATTGGAAAAAATTGAAACTAACAAAGAACTGATTCGTAAAATTCAAGTTGAAAATGAGACTCAATCGATTTTTAAGGTTTATTTGACTGTATTTGGTAAAAATGGTATATCTAAGGTTATATTAAAAAACATGGTACCATTAATAAATCAAGAGTTATATCGTTTATTAGTTGATAGTTGTTATTTCATTCTTGAACTAAACATCAATGAAAAAAATGAAGTTGAATTTATCATGATTGATACCGAAACAAGAGTAGTTAAACCATTAGCATCCGGTTCGGGTTATGAAAGAACAATCTCATCACTTGCATTAAGGAGTGTACTAACTAAGATTTCTTCATTACCAAAACCTAACATTGTTGTTATGGACGAAGTATTTGGTAAAATCGCCGATGAGAATTTGGAAATGGTAGGAGAGTTCTTCAAAAAGATTAAAGACTATTTTGAACACATTTTTGTTATTTCACATAACCCACTGATTAGGAATTGGTCAGATAATTTGGTTATGGTTAAAAAGGATGATAATATTAGTTCAATTGATTATATTACTCCCAAAATTTCGTAATTTGCGTTTTATTTCGTACATTTAAAAAAAATAATAATATGAATCCAAAGGAATATAAAGATTTCGGACTATTCGCTAAAGACAAAGGTATTAGCGGTTTAAATTTACACTACTACAACAAACAAGTTGAGGATAGTTTAACACCATACATTCTCGAAGAAAGACAGATGAATATAACGGTGATGGACGTTTTCTCTCGACTTATGATGGAAAGAATTATATGGGTTGCTGGCGTTGTTAATGATAATATGTCAACAATTGTGCAAGCTCAATTAATGTTTTTAGATAGTTTAGATGTTACAGATATCACTATGCACATAGACAGTCCAGGTGGTTCAGTTAAGTCAGGTCTTTCTATGGTTGATGTTATGGATTATATAAAGTCCGACATAAGAACAGTCAATACAGGAATGGCGGCATCCATGGGTTCAATACTTTTAGGTGCAGGTACAAGAGGTAAAAGATGTTCTCTTCGTTTTTCAAGAACAATGTTACACCAATCATCAGGTGGATTCCATGGTAACATTCAGGACGCGAGAATCAATATGGAAGAATGGGACAAGTTAAATAAAACACTATTCACATTACTTGGTGAGTATTGTAATAAGTCGGCAGAACAAGTTATGAATGACGCGACGAGAGATTTATGGTTGTCATCAGAAGAGGCTTTAGAATATGGGATTGTTGATGAAATAATTAGAAAAAAATAACACCCCAAGAATATTTATTAAAACCAATAAACAATAAAACACGAACCAATGATTAGTAAAAATCAACTATCTTTCCTTTTAAATGTTGTACTAGTTGGTGTTGTTGTATTCCTATTATTTTTTAACAAAACAGAAACTAATGGGGATATTAAAAAATTTAATGAAAAAATTGATTCATTAAATAACATCATCATTGCCAACAACAAAAAACTTGACTCATTATCTATTGTTGAAAACAAACAAGTAGAAAATATTCAAAATTTAAAAAATGAGTTATCCCAAGTATCAATAAAAAATAAAGAATTAAAAAGAAAATATGAAAAAGAATCTGCTCGTTACAATACTATGTCTAATAATGACATTACCGACCTTTTCACAGAGTCGTTTAAGTGATTCGACTGTCTGTGTTCCTCGTCAAACAATCATTAATGCATTGAAGATGAAGAACGATTGTGAGTTATATAAAATAACATCTAGAGATTCGATTGCGCTTTTAACTAAGATAGTGTCATCACAAGATAGTTTAATTATAACCAAAACAGAGACCAATAGAATTTTAACTGACAACACAAAAAATCTTACCGAAACCATCATTTTAAAAGATAATATAATTGGTGAAAAAGATAAGGTAATTAAAAAAGTTAAATCAAATAACAAAAAAATTGTTGGTGGTGGGGTTCTTCTAATTTTATTAGCATTATTGATATAATATTAACACATGAAAACATACCTATTGTTCCTATTCTCAAATTTCCAAGACCATGAAGATGTTGAATTCTTCTGTTTAGATGTTTTAGGTGCAAGTACCTTTATATCAAAAGTTAGGTTTGTTATTGAAGACTCTTCTAAAAGTATTATTGTTATATTTGAATCAGAATCAAGTAGAAAAGAACTATCAGGGGAACTTCATAACATCATTTCTATGGAAGATGTTAAGTTTTATTTCCTGTTTGAACGAGAAAGTATCTATAGTGCCAATCTTCCAATACAGGTAAAGGATTTCATATTTAAACCGGTAGAAGAACACACCTCATTGAGGTTAGAGTACAACAAACCCCAAGATAATGAAGGTAGTAATAACTCAATGGACTTGGATGTCATATTAGAAAAAATTGAACAAAATGGTATAGACAGTCTAAGTCCCGATGAAAAAAAATTTTTGGACGACTTTAAAAATTAAAAGTTTTTCATTATTTTTACCGACGAACCACAAACCAACTTCTTATGAGTAAATCGATATTAATTAACACGGAAGAAATACAAAATTACATAAAAGACATCCGTAAAATCAAGGTAATCACACACGAAAGACAGGATGAAATTTTCAAAAAACTAAAAGAAGAAGATTTACCAAAGAAAGAAAAAACCGACCTATTGAATGAATTGGTTGTTGGTAATCTTAGGTTCGTTATCACAGTTGCAAAATCCTACCAAAACAATGGTATGGATTTAATTGATTTAATTTCAGAGGGAAACATTGGATTAATTAGAGCAGCGGAAAGATTTGACCCAAATAGTGGAAACAAATTTATTTCTTACGCCGTGTGGTGGATAAAACAATCCATCATGGCATCTTTGAATGATAATGCAAGAACTATTCGATTACCTTCTAACATCATTCAAGAAAATCAAAAAAGGAAGAGAAATGAGCAGATTACAGTTGATGACCAATTTTTTATCAACTATGATGACACAGATGGTGAAATAGTTTTACCACATTGTGTTAACTTATTTGATGAAATTAATGAAGATGGTGACCAATTATTTGATACCATAATTAATGTAGACGCTGACAATCCTGAAGATATATTGAACACTGCAGATGAAATCAAAAAAAGAGTTTCATCTATGTTATCAATTCTTGATGATAGAGAAAAAGTAATAATTGAAAAATCTTATGGGTTAAATGGTGTTGAGATGAACCTTGAGGATTTAGGTGAAGAATTCGGTTGTACAAAAGAAAGAATAAGACAACTGAGAGATAAAGCATTAAAGAAACTCCGTAATGATAGTTACGGTTTATTAAACTATTTATAATTAAAAAAAAATTATGAAAAATTTCATTGAAAAAAATTTCACAGTAATTGTATTGGTCATTGCACTTTTAGGTTTTTTTAAAAGTTGTGGAGACGGTCGAGAATTATCTAAAATGAGAAAAGAAATTGAATCAATTAAAGATTCAACTTACACCAAAGAAGAAATGGATGTAAGATTGAAAATTGAAGGATTAAAATCTGAAAAGAGAATGATTCAATCTACAGATAGAAGAATTTTAGATGTGAATCGTCAAACACAAATTGACGAAGAAATAAATAAGTTAGAAAAAAGTATTAAATGAAAAATTGGTTCAGTAAAAATTATAAAACAATAATAGTATTGGCATTTTTAATTCCAATCATGACCGTTGCGTTAGTATCTATTTCTCACGTAACTAAATGGTATGGAATATCAAACCCATTATCATGGGCGGTTTATTTATCAATTGGTATTGAAATTGCTGCTTTATCTGCATTAGCCGCAATATCTGCTAATATGGGGAAAAAAGTTTATTTTCCTTTTGGTATTGTTACGTTAATTCAATTTATAGGTAACATATATTTTGCATATTCTTTTATTGACATCAATAGTGAATCATTTAAATCGTGGGTTGAATTGGTTTCACCCCTAGTAGAGTTTATGGGTGTTGACCCAAATGATTATGTTGGTCATAAAAGATTTTTATCATTTTTTGCTGGTGGTATGTTACCAATAATATCACTTTCATTTTTACACATGTTGGTGAAATTCACTCAAGAAGAAAAAAAAGTAATTTTAGAAGAATCTGAAAAAAAAATTGAACAAGAAACACCAGTAGTTGATTCCAAGGACATCGTTGGAGAAGTTTCAAGAGTTAGATTATCTGAAAATGATTTAGATGTGCTTGAAAAGATATTAAGTAACCAACCAAAACCAACTGAAGACCTAAACAATAGTATTAAGGAAGAAAATATTGTTCAAGAGTCTGAACAAATAGAACAAAGTGCTGTAAGTGTTGAGTCACAATCATCACCAGAACCTGTAATTGAAGTTGTACCGGAACCAATTGTTGAGGTTATATCTGAACCTATAATTGAAGTTGCTCCGGAACCAATTGTAGAAACGGTACCCGAACCAATTGTTGAGGTTATACCTGAACCTGTGGTAGAAACAATACCCGAACCTGTAATTGAAGTTGTACCGGAACCAATTGTTGAGGTTATACCTGAGACAATTGAAATCGCTCCTGAACCTGTGGTAGAAACAATACCTGAACCTATAATTGAACAACCAACCATTCAAGAGGAAATTGTAAACAATGACACAGAAAATGGTGAAAGATTAGACGTTGAATTTGTTTCAAATGAAACAACAGAACCTCAAGTAAACAACGAAATCGTCACCGAAAATAGTGACGACGAAAAAAAAAAATAATAGAGGAAGAGTTCCCTCTACCAACGGAATCGTTAGTAAATTATGGTTCGGAGAATGGGGAAGAGGTAGAAAATAACGTAGCGGATGATGAAATCGGAATTTCTTCTGTTATTAGAAAAAAATTAACTAGAAATGTTGGAAATACACAACGTAGAAGGTTTAGATAATAAGAGTTTAAATATTGTTCGAAGGAAGACAAAAAAAAATCAAATTTTACTTTACGATACTGGTAGAAGAACCGATGATTTTATTAATAAACTGAAGTACAGAAAGGGTGGTAAATATAATGAAATTCCACACTTTATTGTTACTAAACTTGGAACAATATATCAATTATACGATACGAATTATTATTCTAACACGTTTGATGAACCTTTAATAGATAAACAGTTTATCAAAATCGCAATCGAAAACCTCGGATGGCTAAATAAAAACACCATTACGGGGTTTTTAAGTAATTGGATAGGTGACCCATATAGGTCAGAACCATTTATAAGAAATTGGAGAAATTATTATTATTGGGATAGGTACGATGATAGCCAAATTTCAATAATATCTAATCTATGCTCACACTTATGTGAGACTCACGGTATTTCAAAACAAATAGTACCATCTCAGGGATATTTAGAAAATGTGGTAAACTTTAACGGGGTTGTGTGTAAATCTAATTTCTCAAATATTTATACAGATATAAACCCATCATTTAACTTTAGACAATTTTTTAAAAATGAACAATAGAAATACAGGATACGATGAAATAAAAGGTATGTTAAATACCATCAGGAATCTTAACGAGTCCAAACACATCAATAAGTCTCAAATTAATGAAAATGAAGAGATGACAGCAACCTCAGATGTGGTAAACACTGATGTTGACAAAAAACAATACGATAATATAGAAGTTGTTAATGATGTTGAGGTTAAATTAGTGTCATCTGACCAAGAAGATATTGAACTCAAACCTGAAGAAAAGACAGCAATCACTCAGATTGTGGATTCTTTTAGACAACAAGTATCACAAATCGCAGAGTTAGACCCAGGATTTACTATTTCAGAAAAACAAGTAAGAATGGACGGTTCTATTACCGATTTGGAAATTAATTTCGTCTTAATTGCTGGTGAAGATGCGGGTTTATACATCAATAGTGATATGTTGATGATTGAAAACGATACAATTCAAATGTTGGAAAAAATATCAAAGTTCTACCCAACGTTTGTTACGGCCATGGAGCCATTAATTAGAGATAGAATGAGTTCATAATGGCACTTTCAAATTCAGATGTAAAAGAAATTGAGAAAATTGCTCGAAAAGAAATGAAAGATTTCTTGGAAACGACTCAAGCTCATAATATAGTAATGAAGATAATTCAAAAAGAGATTGGTGCTAGGTCGGTAGACGAAAGAATAGTCGATTTATCATCTAAAGTTGTTGTTGAGTTATTTAAAACACTATGGCAACGTAAGTCTTTTTGGGAGACTTCATTAAAAAGTGTTAGATAATATGAAAGAATCAAACAATTTAAAAGGTGGTAATTCTGATAATAAAACTATCAGAGATATCGCAATAAAACACACTTATGATGATTCAAGAGATTCGGTTGAGAAAGGAAAAATAGATGACATGGTTTCAAAACTGTTGAAACAGTTAAAGAAAGGTATCGAAATCGAAAAAGAACATACTAAAACCGAAAGCCAAGCTAAAGAGATAGCGATGGACCATTTATGGGAAGACCCAAACTACTACACAAAATTAAAAAAAATAGACGCTAATGAAATGACGGGTGCAGATTCCGCCGGTGCATTTGAACCCGCTTTAAGTGGTGTAATCATCAAGAGAAAAATTGATAAGATACATAATCTAAAAGAAGAACAATTAGATATCGACGAGATAACCGGTTCGGACTCTTCAGGTCAATACGACACCCCATTTGGTTCAGGCAGTAAAAACCCATTAAAGATTGGTGGTGTTGATAGTATAAAAAACAGTAGAGCGGTTAAAGATAAGAACTTCCCAAAATGGGGAGGTCCCAAAGGTGTTTTTATTAAAATAAAAGAAAAATGTAAAAAATTCCCATACTGTAATCAGGGGGATATAAATGCAATTGAGGCATTAGAGATGGATGAATTAACCGAATCTGTTAAGAATGTTTCAAAATTAACCGGTATACCCTTTTCTGAAATAGAAAAATTGGTGATAAATGAAATAAATAAGATATTTATTAAATAATGGAAAAGAATATAACAAATATCATTGAGGAGTCACTTTTTGATGAGGTGAGAAAAACAATTCTTAGTGAAAATGATAACACAAAGGAAGTGTACCATGTAACCTGTGAAGGTGAACCAATTGATTCTTTTGAATCAGAAGAGATTGCAATGAGACATTTGGATATTTATAAGAAGAAACATCCTGAAAAGGAATTCATAATCGAAAAGAAAAAATACGAATCAACATCTGAAATGATAGATAAATTAGACCAGATGGGTGAGGAACTTGAAGAAAATAAAGAAATGAAAAAAATGAAAAAAGTTACAGTATCTAATTTAGCCGAAGCTGCAATGTTAGCCAAGATTAAAGGACTTAAAGAGTTTAAATTTAATGGTGAATCATATAATCTTGACGAATGTTGGAAACAACTTGAAGAAGAAGAACAAGTATGTGATGAATGTGGTCAAGGATATATGGAAGAAGAATCTGACGTTGAGGAATCAAACGCATTCGTATTAGCAGCAGATGCGGCTAAAGACGCTGGTAAAGGAGAATTTGAATTCCCTAAAGGAAGTGGAAAGATGCATAAAGTAACTATTGAAAAAGACATCGAAATCAGTGAAGAAAAACATATCTGTTCAGAATGTGGGGGCATGATGAACGAAGAAGGTATGTGTAATGAATGTGGTATGTCAAATATGTACGAATCAAAGAAAGTGAAACTTAAATTAACTGAAAGTGAGTTAATTTCTCTAATCAAGAAAATGGTCACTAAATCAAAAAATAAGGTTAATGAGTCAGTACCTGGTTTAATGGTCACTAAAAAGGCACAATCAGGTTCTAAAAAAGAAAATGACGACTACATGAAAGAAGTTGAAAAGAAACTAAAAGACATTTCAACTTTTGATGGTAATGATAACCCTGAATTTCCTAAACAAATTGGTAAAGGTGAAAAAATGGCGATAAACCCAACAGAAAAACAAGATGAGGTTATTGCTGACACAAGAGGTGGTGGAATGGAAGATTTGAATTACGAATATGAACCATCTGAAAATTTTAAAAAAAGATTAAAAATGGCATTGGAGGGTGACCCAAAAATGGGTAACTCACAAGATGCGGCAAACGTTATAAAAACTGACACAGGTAAGAATTTAGCTAAGAAAGCGGAAAGAAAGAAAGAGAAAGAGTCTGAAAATTATGAAGTTAGTTGGGGCCACTCTTGGAAATCTCCTGAAAAAGTTGTCGTTGTTAAAGAATCTAAAACTACAATGTCTTCAGTTCTTGAAGAAGAAATCAAGAGAATGAAGAAAATATTAGGATACGACGAATCAACACAGTAAGAATTCTTTTTTTCCTTTTCTTTTCATATATTTTAATATGTTAGAACACGCATGGAAAAGAGAGAAGACTATACTGAATTCGATATATCAGAAAAATACAAACATCAAATAGATATTTGGTACAGAACCTATAATATAAATCGTGATAAGATTTTATTATTTTACGATTTATTATCTTCACTATATGAGTTAATTGATGATACCTTTCTTGGGGTCGATGTTCTTTACGAAGAAATCGACCAAAGGGGTCATTTTGATTGGTGTTGGTACCAAGTAATCGATAGTTTCAATAAAGAAAAAATTTATTTCAAAGAAAAGGGT
>JACCDW010022309.1_pt1 | contig 10228 bp, 8 predicted proteins | sample 7449781 | NCBI WGS metagenome assembly JACCDW01 (sample SAMN15323449, study PRJNA562643) | freshwater metagenome | isolation source: river surface water | place: USA:Blue River Watershed | collected 2017-08-18 | reverse complement strand
CTTGGTGATGCTCGAAATATTGTTGAGTACAAGGCAGCACTTTCTGCCCTTTAAATCGAGATAATTGGGAGTAATGCTGATCTACTAGTAATATTCCCACTCTCACCGGGTGGTTAGCTCAGTGGTAGAGCGCCTCGTTTACACCGAGGATGTCGGGGGTTCGAAACCCTCACCGCCCACCATTATTTCTTTAGTAGCAGGGTAATTTATTGATATGGAACTAATTCAAGTTACAAATCTTGTTAAAAAATTTGGTTCATTTACTGCCGTTGATGGGATCTCTTTTTCTGTTAAGCAAGGTGAATCTTTTGGACTACTTGGGCCAAATGGCGCGGGCAAGTCATCAACAATGCGCATTATTGGAGCGACATCGCAACGAACCTCAGGCGATGTGAAGATACTTGGTAATGATCCAGAAATACATGGTCCACAAATCCGCGCACATTTGGGAGTAGTTCCCCAGCAAGATAATTTGGATGAGGAATTAACATGTGCTGAGAATCTATATATTTATGGGCGATATTTTGGCTTGCCCAAAAAAATGGTGACTGAAAAATTAGATGAGTTACTTGAGTTTGCACAATTAACTGAAAAGAAAGATGCCAAAGTAAATTCCTTGAGTGGTGGCATGAAACGACGTCTAACTATTGCACGTGCTTTAGTTTCAGATCCAGATATTTTAATGCTGGATGAACCTACTACTGGATTAGATCCACAGGCACGACATATTCTCTGGGATAGATTATTTAGATTAAAAGAAAAAGGTGTAACTCTATTAATTACCACCCATCATATGGATGAGGCAGAGCAATTATGTGATCGCTTAATTGTTATGGATGGTGGAAAAATTATGGCCGAAGGTTCTCCAGCTGGCTTAATCAAAGAGTATTCCAGTAAAGAGGTTTTAGAGGTTAGATTTGGCTCAGATCGAAATATGCAAATGGTGGACAAGTTAAGGAATTTGACTGATCGAATTGAAGTTTTGCCAGATCGATTATTAATGTATACCGAATCTGGTGAGGAGTTATTAGCTCAAATTTCAGGATTAAAAATTCACCCAAACACCTCGTTAGTCAGACGCAGCTCATTGGAGGATGTTTTCCTTAGATTAACTGGAAGATCATTGATTGAATGAGTTTAGTTAAAACTGTAAACCGTAAAGTTTCAACAACTGGCTTTTGGTACGTAGTAGAAGCTCGTTTACGAAATATGCTCAAATGGACCAGAATTATTATCTTTGTTGCCATTGCGAACCCAGTGCTATATCTAATCTCTATTGGAATTGGAGTTGGTTCACTAATAGATGGTAATTCACCAGTAGATGGGGTCAACTACTTAACATTTCTTGCCCCGGCCTTGCTTGCTTCAGCAGCAATTCAGGGAATGTTAGATGAAGTAATTTTCCCCACCTTCCAAGGATTTAAATGGTATAAAAATTTCTTCGCTATGAATGCAACTCCATTAACTGGTCGAGATATTGCCGGTGGAGTTTTCTTTTCGGCGTTAATTAGAACTGTTTTTACCGTATCGGTATACACAATTACCTTGTATTTTTTTGGTGCACTAAAAAGTTCTAAAGCGCTTTTGGTAGTTCCAACCGCAATATTAGCTGGGGCTGGTTTTGGGGCATTGATCTTGGCTCTTGCAGCACGTGCCAAAAGTGATGATTTATTTATGATGATTACTGGGCGATTTATAATGATGCCATTATTTTTATTCTCTGGAACTTTTTATCCACTTGAGCAGATGCCAGTGTTTTTGCAATGGATCGGTTGGATCTCACCTCTGTGGCATGCAACAGATCTAGGAAGATTACTAACTTACGGAAGTGATGTATCTGTCGAGATGGTCATTGTTCACCTCACTTACATGTTGGTCATGCTTGTAGTTGGGTTGTTTTTTGCATTTCGCAATTACTCAAAAAGGCTGGCCAAGTGATGTTGATATCTGCTGCGGTAGCTATTGCCGAAAAACAAATAGGAAAAAGAGGTGATAAGTATTACGCCCGTCGATCAACTGTTGTTCTTGAGCGATCATTAATAGCTTTCAAATCCTCTACCTGGTTTGCGGTCTTATCTGGATTTTTAGAGCCAGTCTTATATCTTTTTTCATTTGGGTATGGGGTTGGCAAGTTAATAGGGGAAGTAACTTTATCTACTGGATTAACAGTTAACTATGCGATGTTTATTGCCCCAGGATTACTAGCAACTAGTGCAATGAATGGTGCAATTTATGATTCAACTTGGAATGTCTATTTTAAGTTAAATGAGTCTAAGACCTATCAGGGGATGCTCGCTACCTCACTTGGTCCTCTAGATGTGGCATTGGGTGAGATTCTTTCCGCACTTTTAAGAGGATTTGTTTACTCACTTGGTTTTATGTCTATCGCGGCCCCAATGGGTTTAATTCCGAGTTGGTGGGGTTTACTTGCAATTCCTGCTGCAGTTTTAATTGCCTTTGGTTTTGCATCTGTAGGAATGGCAATTACCTCATACTTTAAGTCTTATCAACAAATGGGTTTAATCAATATAACTTTATTACCAATATTTTTATTCTCAGGATCTTTTTATCCGCTAACAGTATTTCCTGATTGGGCTCAATTAATTATTAAACTGCTTCCACTCTGGCACGCCATTGAATTAGTTAGAAACCTAACTTTAGGAATTGTTGGTCTGCACCTGGTTGGGCATATCTGCTATTTCCTAGCGATGGTTATTTCGGGGCTTTATTTCACCACCAAGCGGCTTAACGCCTTATTTATGCGATAAACCGGAGTTTTATAACATTTTGTTACGAATTTGAGTCGGCAAGCCAAGCTTTGATCTATGGCAATTTAGGTTACTGGTGAGTTAAATTTGCCTTAGTTGCCCTAGCGAGGCGACCTAATCCTAGGAAGGTTACTTAATGCAAAAGAAATTAAAGGCTAGAGGCGTAGCTTCTGCCATAGCACTCGCACTTTTTGCTGGGGTAAATACATACCCTGCAACTGCTGCTGATAAAGAGTTGGTTGTTTGGGCTGATGAAACTCGTGGGCCAAACTTAACTAAAGTATTTCAAGCTAAAGGTGACTGGGTTTCTGGTTACAAAATAACTGTAAAAACCTTTTCAAGTTTTGATGCTTTGAAAGAGGCAGTAGATAAAGCTACAGATTTAACTGGACCAGATATTATCGTTGGAGCGAACGACTGGGTAGCAACCGGTGCAAAAAATGGAAAGTTAGCACCTATTACTTTGTCAGCGGCTGTTAAATCACGTTTTACACCAAATAACTTCTTTGATTTATCATACAAAGGAAAGCTATATGGCGTACCTCTTGATATTAATAACGTGGCCATGCTCTATAACGAGAATCTTGTTAAATCTGCGCCAAAAACTTTTGGTGAAATGGTTAATTTCTACAAAGCTAATAAGACAAAACTTGGCTTAAAAGCTGGACTATGTGTAGCCGGCGGAGGTATGTCATGGGGTGCTTATTCAGTATTTACAGCACTCGGCGGATCTGCTTACACCATGAAAAATGGTGCAGTGGATGTCACAAAGGCTCCATTAAATCCAACAACATTTGCCAACAATGTTAAAACTTATTTGCTTGGATCAAATGGCAAAGGAAATGGCTTCTTCCCTGCAACTGATGCTGGTTGTAAAGACAACTACATAGCCGGAGATGTTCCATTCGCAATAATTGGTAACTGGGAGTGGTTGGATTACATGGAAAAGGGATTCCAGATGAACTTAATGCCAGTACCAGGTGTTAAGGCTGGAACCAATGGAAACATGTTTGGTTCAGTTAGCGGTGCAATGCTTACTACTTATGCTGCAAAGCATGGAGTTGAAGCAGGCGCCAAAGATTTGTTAGTCAACTTCTTTGCCTCAACAGCTGGCGCAGTTGCCTACCAAGCTATTGAACTACGTCCACCTGCAGAAAAAGGTGCACAAGCAAAGGTTGAATTCACTGCACAAGTTAACTTCGGTAAAGCCGGAAGTAAGGCAGGAGTTCCACAAATTGGTGCAATCCTAAATGGCACTACCGGTTCCAAGAGTTACTGGGATGTACTTCCAGCCTATTGGACAGAGGTATTGGTCAATGGAAAAGATCCAAAAGCTGAAGCAGTTAAGTTGAATGATTATTTAAATAAGAACTTACAAGCTGGCGCTAAGGATCTATAAAAAGTAAAAAATATAAACTGGTGGGATAAATAGACTTATCCCACCAGTTTTATAATTTAAATAAGGTAAAAGTGATGGAGCATTGGTGCTTGGTAAATTAAGTTTTGTTCTACCGAGATTATTTAAATATGCCTTCCTAGCAATTGTCTTTGCTATTTTGCTAATGTTGACGCAGAGTGCCTTTGCAAAAAAAGAGTATCAAATCTCAATATTTTTAATATTGGCGATGGGACTTATTGCCATTACTTACCTTAGTTCCATTTCAATTCCACTTAAGTTTTTCGCACCAGGAGTGCTTTTCTTGGTGGCTTTTGTGGTTATTCCAATTGTTTACACAGTTGCAATGTCTACCTTTAAGTATCAAACCGGCAACTACATATCTAAAGAACAGGCAATAGATCGCATTAAATTGCTCGGAACTGCTCCTGATGAAAATGGCACTACATTTGATGTGGTTCTAGGAAAATATAATGGCGAGCTGGCAATCCTTGCCTCCGACTCAATAAATAAGAGATATTTCGTAAGCACTTCAAATAATAAGTTGGAACTGAATCCCAATGATATTGGTATAGATGAAAATGGAGTTGCGCAAACTTCAAAAGATTTTAACCCAATTTCGGTAGAGGAAAAGGCAAAGATTGACCGAGAAATCTCCGTTACACGTTTTAAGTTTGAAAATGAATACTTCATAATGTTGGAAGGTTCTTCGACTGGATCAGTAGTGCGACAATCTTATGAATATGATCAAAATAAGGATCAATTCAATAATTTAATAACAGGTGATATTTATAAGGATGATGGAAAAGGTAATTTTGCAAATACCGCAAACCCAGAAGATATTTTACAACCTGGCTGGAGAGCGCCAATTTGGCTCTCACATTACATAGATATTATTACAAATGAGCAAGTAAGAGGCCCATTATTTTCAGTTTTTCTTTGGACTGTTGTTTTCGCAGGTTTAACAGTGCTAACACAGTTCTCGCTTGGATTACTAGTAGCAATTGCCATGAACAAAAAAATTAGAGGACGAAGAATTTATCGCTCAATATTTATCCTTCCGTATGCAATGCCCAGCATCATGAGCATTTTAATTTGGGGTGGAATGTTTAATACCGAGTTTGGTGCAATAAATACTTTGCTCGGTAGCGAGATTGCTTGGTTTCAAAATCCGAATTTTGCAAGGTTTGCGGTCATACTAGTTAATTTATGGCTTGGTTTTCCATACTTTTATTTGATCAATAGCGGTGCCATGCAAGCCATACCAAGTGAGTTATCTGAGGCAGCTTCAATAGATGGCGCATCACCTCGCCAGATATTTTCAAAAATAACATTACCTTTGCTTCTAAAAATAGTTTCACCACTCCTAATCGCATCTTTTGCCTTTAATTTTAATAATTTTAATTTAATCTATTTATTAACTGGTGGTGGACCGAGAAATGAGTTGGATGGTGAAATGGCGGGCGCCACCGACATTCTGATCAGCTATACCTATCGAATTGCATTTGGGACAAATGTTCAGGATTTAGGTTTTGCAAGCGCTATTTCAGTTGTTATATTTTTCATTGTTGCAGCTATTTCACTTTATGGAGTTAGAAAATCTAAAGTATTGGATACTTTCTCATGAAAAACTGGATCAGAAATAATCTTTGGCGCCATTTGGTGGGTGTCACAGTTTCATTATTTGCGTTATTTCCACTTTACCTAGTTGTCATCTCATCATTTAACCCAACGGGTAGTTTGAAAATTACCTCATTTATCCCAACTGAGATTTCTTTTATCAACTACAAAAAGTTGTTCAATGACCCCACAATTCCATATTTAATCTGGATGAAAAATACAGTAGTGATTTCAACAGTTGTAGCCGTATTGTCAGTAATAATTGGTGCATCCTCAGCTTTTGCATTTAGTAGATTGAAATTTAAAGGTAAAAAAGTTGGCATACAGCTACTTTTTCTAATTCAGATGTTCCCGGCAATCCTTGCCCTTTCTGCAGTTTATGTAATCATGGAACGGGTTTATAACTTTGCACCTGCTTTTGGTCTTGGAACTCAGCCTGGTTTACTACTTGTCTATTTAGGTGGTGCTATGGGTGTAAATATATGGTTGCTAAAAGGTTTTGTTGACTCAATTCCATTAGAGCTCGATGAGGCGGCAAAGGTAGATGGCGCAAGTGCAATGCAAACTTATTGGCAGATCTTTATTCCCTTAGCCGCTCCAATTCTTGCAGTCGTTAGCTTATTAAGTTTTATTGGAACCTTTAATGAGTTTATTTTGGCTAGATTATTTCTGATTGATATGAATAGCCGAACTGTTGCAGTTGGATTACAAAGCTTTATTGGCGGTCAATACTCCCAAAACTGGGGAGCGTTTGCAGCTGGATCTATAATTGCATCAGTCCCAATTGTGATTATTTTCCTTTCATTACAAAAATACATCATTAGCGGCCTAACGGCTGGATCGGTTAAGGGCTGAAAATGACAACTCAAATGCAAAGTAAATTGGTTGATCGATCAAATAGGGAATGGTGGCGGGATTCAGTAACTTATCAAATTTATATCCGCTCTTTTGCAGATGGTAATGGCGATGGCAAAGGTGATATTCCTGGAATTATCTCAAAGCTGCCTTATCTTCAAAAATTAGGTATCGATGCAATATGGATAACTCCTTGGTATCCATCGCCACAAAAAGATCATGGTTATGATGTTTCAGATTACATGCAGATTGAGCCAGATTACGGAACTCTTGCAGATGCAAAGGAATTGATTACTCAAACACATAATCTAGGAATGAGAATCTTGGTAGATATAGTTCCAAATCATTGTTCCGACCAGCATATTTGGTTTCAAGAGGCATTAAAGGCTGCACCAGGAAGTGCAGCAAGAGATAGATTCATTTTTAGGGATGGTAAAGGTGATAACGGTGAGCTGCCACCTAATAATTGGCAAGCAGTATTTGGTGGTTCTGCCTGGGAGCGAATTACTGAATCTGATGGGAGATTAGGCCAGTGGTACCTGCATCTCTTTGCAGCTGAGCAACCAGATTTTAATTGGCAAAATAAAGAGGTTAAATCTTATTTTGAAAAGGTTTTAAGGTTTTGGCTTGATTTAGGTGTGGATGGATTTCGAATTGATGTTGCGCACGGAATGATTAAAGCTGAGGGATTACCCGATGTGCCGACCGATCCTAAATTGCTAGATGGCAAGCCGATGCCATTTTGGGATCAAGATGGAGTTCATGAAATATATAAAGAATGGCGAAAAATTCTAGACTCATATCCAAATGATCGAATGGCCGTAGCTGAAGCTTGGGTCTTTCCATCAAGTCGAATTGCTCGCTACCTACGGCCAGGTGAGTTAATGAATTCATTTAACTTTGAATTCTTTGGATCTAAATGGGATGCCAAAGAGTTAAAAGAGTTGATTCAGCGCTCTATCGATTCACTAAAAGAGGTAGACGCACCATCATCTTGGGTATTTAATAATCATGATGTTGTTAGATCTGTGGATCGATTTGATTTGGGACTTGGCTTAAGTGGTGGAACAACTTTAGAAAGACAAGGTGATCCAATTAAATTAAATTTAGTGCGCGGTCGTAAACGGGCAAGAGCTGGCGCATTACTTATGCTGGCACTTCCAGGTGGTGCTTACATCTATCAAGGAGAGGAGTTAGCTCTGCCTGAAGCAAGGGATATTCCAGAGGATCGATTAACAGATCCTCGTTGGGCAATGAGTGGATTTACCGATCGAGGTAGAGATGGTTGTCGCGTGCCACTGCCTTGGAAGACACACTCAGCTGGTGCATTTGGCTTCTCGGAAAACTCGAAATTAAATCCTATTGACGCCTGGTTGCCACAATCCAATAATTGGGGAGAATTTTCAGTTGAATCACAAGAGGATGATGAAACCTCACCACTTAATTTATATCGCAATGCTTTAAAAATTAGAAAATCACATCCTGGTTTAGGTGATGGAACCATAACTTGGCTGGAAGTAAATAATGATGTGGTTGCTTTTTCTAGGCCCGGTGGCTTTGTTTGCTATTTGAATTTAGGTGATGCGATTACACTTCCCGAGAATGCAAAAGTACTAGTCAGCAGTCAACCATTACCAGGCAACACAATTCCTACAGATACTGCAGTATGGTTTGAGATATAGTAAGAATGCGAATTAGATTAAAATTAATAATTTAATAAAACTACAATTCTCACAAAATATTCTGACATAATTATTTCTCATTCTAATCAGTTTAATTTCTGAACTCTTATTACATCTCCAAAATTTCCTGACTCAATTACTGATATCTCATAACCGTTTGAAACAGTTTTATCGCCAGTCCTTAGTGATGCATCACCTAAATAAAATCCATATTTAAAAGGATTTGAGTCCATTTCTCTATTGATCGGAAGCGAAAGCTTCATGCCCATTCCATGATCAGTTTTCGATAAATCTATTTCGTATACAAGCACTCCTTGAACATTTTGCGGAGTTTTATAGTGAAGGCCGGCAGGTCTTATGGACTCAGCTACTACAGCTTTGGTTGATGAAATTGGAATTACGACCGCTTTACTTTCCTGAGTTTTAACTGAGGCAGGTGCGATCCAATGAGTTGAATTTTTTGGATTAATCACGCATTGAATTTGTGAGTCCTGCACAAAGCCAATTAACCATTTTTCCCAAACTGAAAGGTCTCCACCCCAAGGTGTCATCATGGTCCACCAGCCCATACCGAATTCACCTTTTCCGGTTAAATTTTTTGGATCTCCATAGCGATCATCAAATCCATATCCTGCGTGGTAAAGCTCATGAATCCACCAGAATGGGTGTCCAAGAATTGAATACTCAGATTTATTCATGTTTGTAGGCAGGTGTGAAACTTGGCTTATGGCTACTGGCACTAAACCTTCCGAGGTTTGAAAGCTTCCAAGTGCTGCTTGTTGCATGACAGTTGCATCAGTTCCAGGAGGTGCAACAACAATTCCAATTTTCGCACCAGAAAAATCTATAAATTGGTCTACTGCAGAGACCACATCTTTATTGAATCTGACATGACCGGGAGTATCAAAATTAACTGGATGATAAAGTTTATATGGCTCTATTTTATTAGGAAATTTAATGTATTCATTTGGAATTCTAATTTGTGCATTTGACCCAAAATCTGATGAGTAATCAATCCATTCCTTAATAAAATTCAAATACTTTGAATAATCTTGAGCAGGTGAAGCACTTGGTTTAGTCGTATCTTCACCATAAATTGGTATTAATTGTATTACTGAGTTAGGTCCAGGATGCTTTCGCTCAGCACGATAATTATCTGGGAAATGTGAAAGTCCAGTTCTATCTCTGGATAAGCTAATTTTGCAACTATCAACTTGCGAAAATTCTATTGATGATTGATATAGATTTTTTGGACGTTGGCTTCCTAAGTTATACTTAGCGATTCTAAATTGACCTGACTGTCTATTATTCTGTTCATAAAATCTTTGTGTTTCAGCCCATTCCTCAGGTAAACGTGGATCAGGAGCTAGTGGTCCGCCGATGATATTGTCATAATAACCATCATCAGTTGAATAGGTTTTTTTCGTATCTATATTGGCAAATTTATTTACGGATGTACCTGTGCCCCAAACAAGTCTCTTTCCAGACTTTACACAGGTATATTTCTTTCCAGCAGATATTGCAGTACTTCCTACTTTTGAACAGGCACCACCTGCTTTAACAGCTGCAAATGAATAATTTATGCCAGCGATCAAGACCAAACTGCCAGAAATTAGAGTAGTTAGAACTTTCTTGAGCACGCCTAAATTTTACATAACTTAAATCTCAATTTAAAGATATATTTACCAATATCACCCCTAGTTGAATGGAGACTTATGCTCACCAAGGGAAAAAATCTCTTTGGGGTAAGCGGGCTTACTAAATTAAACGACATTTCCAAAGGTGAGCGGGTTGTTAAAAGCAAGATCTTGCAGTTCTACTCTGCCAATCGCAATATCGGTAATTACACGCCAGTACTGGGCATTCACCAGATGCTAGATCAAGAGTTAGATGTCTGGAATATTCAT
>JACCDW010279755.1_pt1 | contig 10229 bp, 13 predicted proteins | sample 7449781 | NCBI WGS metagenome assembly JACCDW01 (sample SAMN15323449, study PRJNA562643) | freshwater metagenome | isolation source: river surface water | place: USA:Blue River Watershed | collected 2017-08-18 | reverse complement strand
TAAAGGTTCCATACGAAGAACTTGGCCAAAGTTTCCAGTAAGAATAACCATTTCCACCGGTGTATGTATTTAATATTGGGTTATTAACTGGATCAAATACTTCAGATTTACTTAAAAATCGTGAATCAACTGCTGCAAAAGGTCTTGCCAAAGGTGTATTTTTTGTTTCTACTGTTGTATTAATATCTTTTATACTATACCCAGTTACTGGATAAAAATTTCCTTCATATTGTACAGTAGATCGGTAATATTGATTACCTGAACCATTATTTTCAGCACCTCTATTTGTATTACCTCCTGAAAAAGTTTCTCCAAGAACTATTTTATCGGAAGTAGAACCGTAGTATCTATTTGTTGTATTTTTTGCAGCTATCATAATTTCAAATTGATTTGCGTGATTAATTTCAACCATTGGTCCTGTATTGTATGTATATGTTTTGTAATAGTCAAGTTTTCTTCCAAAACTTGCTGCTTTTGGTTTATAATCACTTGCTTTTATTTTTGTTCTAAATTCATCTAAATTTCTTACAAGTATGCACATTATCTTTTTAATATCGGATCCTGTTTTAACTATGGTGTCTCCAAGTGGTAAATATGGATCGTTGTCATCAAATGTCATTATCCATAAATCAAATGTATTCAAAGGATTTCTAAGTGGATCTATCCATGTTACTTTACTTGCCCTACCGATCATTAAAAGATCATAAAGACTAAGTATTTTAAATGGTGAAAAATCGGTTATTCCTTTTTTAGCCATTTTTTGAATATATGTTTCAAGATAATTAGTTGTACTACCTACATTTGGATTTGAAGAAAAATTTGTCAACGATGCATATGGATTTGCTTTTATATAATTTGTTATTGAAACAGTTACATCAAATAAATTATTTGAATTTTCAAATAAATTACCAATACTATACCCACCTTCAGGTGTAGATCCATAAAAAACTTTGTTGTCAACTGTTGTAGCAATAAACCATGTCCAATTACTATAAGAAACATGATTAAATTTATTGGTTGTAACTTTACCAATTGTTGAATTGTTATCATGTCTTCTTTTAAATCCAAGAACATTATCCTTTGTTATCCATGCAGTATGACCATCTTGTGCTGAATATGAACCATCAAGGTAAGTATCTTTAGTTGTTGTAATTGCATACCAACTAGGACTTGTATTTTTATAAAGATTTCTTGAAAGATAAATATAATTATTGTTAACCGTTAAACTTCCCCATTTATCAGACGCTATTGATACAGCTACAAGATCCACACCACTTACACCACTTGGAAGTGTTACATTATTCCAAGAAACACTTGAAGAAACTGGTGAAGTAGTTGTCATTAATTTGTTATCTTTTGTGATAATCATACCAATTCCATCACTTGTTATTATGGAGTATCTTGAAGGAGGAGCTGAATTAATTTTTGCCCAATTTGGATTAAAAGCAATGTCTTTTGTTGCGTAGTATACTTCACCTGCTTTGTTAATACCAATTAACCAATTTGCTGTTTTTTTTGCACAATTTATATGAGACAACTTCCCAGGTATTCTATTCCATGCAGATCCTGTAATAGTAATATTCATGTTACAAAAAACTTGTTCATCAAATGCTGTTACCCATGATACACCATCATCATTTATACAACACGATGTAATAGAATTATCTGGGCTTGTCATTTACTTTTATCATTATTTTTTAAATAAAAAAAAATAAAATCCATTATTATAAAAATGGGAGCAAGTCAAAGTTCTCAGGTAAAACAAACATCTGAAATAATTAATCAGTCAATGACAAATCTTACACAGAATAATACTAATTCTGCATCAGCTAAAAATGCAAATGCAAATAGTTTTTATATTACTATTGGTGAAAAGGGTGATGTTGATTGCCCTATAGATTTTTCACAGTCAATTAGAGCAGAACAAAAAGTAAAGGTAATGGCTAAATTTAAAAATTTAGCAGATTTACAAACACAAATGAAAGCAGCATTAGCTAATACAATAGATCAACAACAAGAACTTAAACAGCAATCATTAGCAACAACGATTGGAGTACAGAATAGTAAACAAGCTATTAATCAAAAAATACAGAATATAGTAAATAATAGTATAACAAATAGTGTATTAAATGAAGTAAATGCATTTTTAGATAATGTAAATAAGGGAAAATTAGAAATAAAAGGTAAATATAAATGTACTGGTGGGAAAATTAAAATAGACCAAAATATAGCTTCTGAACAAGTAGCAGAACTTTTAGCTGATACTTTAATGGAGAACATTACAGCAACAAGTACAGATTCTGCTGCAAGTGCCGAAAGCAAACAATCTCAAAAAACAGAACAAACTGGTATTATTGGAGATCTTGGCGCATTATTTGGAAGTATATGGGTTATAATGATTCTTGTATTTGTTGTTATCGGTGGGCTTATTTATAAATTTAGAGTTCCTATAATGGCTCTATTTAAAATGACACCAGCTGGAAGATTACTTGCAAAATCAGAAGTTTCTAAATTTGGTAAAAGTTACAAAAACCTTTTAAAAAAAATAAAAAAATGTAAAGTTAAATAATGTTAAATATGTCTCTTGCACCTGATGCACCTTGTATAGCTGCAAGAGGTTTATATTTCCTTGTAAGAACAACACGAAGTATATTAAAAATAATCATAAAACCCGATATTCCTATGATAACGTACCCCATTGTTTTGTAATCATCATTAGAAGGATGAGCTTCATTTGACTCACAGTTTGGTTTTATCCATGCTTTAATTGTTTGACCGGAACTTACAAATGTTGTGTAATTGTATAATTTGTAAATTTTATCACATTCTTTTATAGTTCCTGTAAGATCATAATAAGTACGAGATGTATAACTTTTTGTGGTATTATTGTACGTTGAAACTGTTCGTGGACTAACATTTGTAATAAAGAAATCTACTTGTGTTGTAAATACCGGTTTTCTTCTTATAAGGTAAATACCAACTAAAAGTAAAACAACTGCCACTATAGATGATACAACTGCCATAAATACAGCATAATGTTTTCCGAATGTAGCGGTACCTGAATATATCTGATCCATAAACGGCTTTATATCTTTTAATTATTATTTTAATTTTTGTAAATATTCCATAACTTCTTTTGTCTGTTTCATGGATTCTCTAAGTATTTTTTGATTTTTTGATTTATTTAATAAATTAATAAGGTGTATGTGTTCTTTAAGAAATTTGCAAGGTTTCATAACAATGTTCTTCATTTTTAATCTTTGAAGTTATTTTTTTTCCAAAAACATTTTTACAAAAAGAACGGAAATTGTAAACTTGAAAAAAATGGCACACGTTATCAAATGGTCGGAATCGGAAATAAAATTTTTAAAAAAGAATTACCTTATGGATCTTGGAGACATCGCAAAAAAAATTGACAGAACGGAAGAAGAAATTAGTGATAAAATGGTTAATTTGGGTATTATTAAAAATATTGAAGATGCACCTGGATACCTTTTTAATATTTTTAAATATTCTGGTAAAATATGGGATCGTTTTATGTTAAAACTTCGTCCAAAATGGAATCTCAAAGAACTTATTGATATCCATACCGAAAAAGATGACCCGTATGTAAAGTATTCTGAACTTTATCATTTAACAGTTATTATACAAGAACTTGAAGATCGTATTGAAGAACTTGAAAAATAAATATTTTCTTTGGAAAACAATAAATGACTTAATGAAAGATTACATAATAATTTACGTAAACGAAATGTCTTCTGAAGAGATCAAGAAATCTATGGATATCGCCATTGCCAAAATAAAAAAGGAAACGTCATTTTTTACTTTTTTTATAAATTTGAATTACTACTTCATTTTTTCTTATTTTAGTTATTTCTTTAAAAGCACCTTTATTGCTAGTAGTCTTATTATTAATTTTGATAAAACAAATTATCTTGTTAAAAAACCTGTACAAATTGTTGTTTTAGATAATGGTATAAAAATCCATAACAACTTTGTACCTTATGAAAACATTACCATTTTTAAATATCTTGCGGGAATTGTTAATATACAAATACTTGGAAGTGTAAATGAAAATTTAAAGTTTGAACTTGATTCTAGCGGAAATAAAATAAATATTTCGGTAAATTGTATTAATGGGATGAATCTTGTAAAGCTTATAAAGAAAAACATGTATTATCACATACGCTATAACAAAATAAATACCGAAGTTATAAATTATTACAAAAACACTTAAAATGTCATTTTTTAAAAAAACACCCAAAAAAGTTGAAAAGGTTTTAGAACCAGTTCAATCTGACGTTCCGCAAAAAATTGAAGTTCCCCCAAAAGCAGAAGTCCCCAAAAAAATTGAAGTTTGTAAATCAATTGTTGAATCATTGGTTTGCCCGTGTAATGGTAAACTTTACAAAAATATTAAGCAACACCGAGAAACTCAAATCCATAAAAACTGGGAACTTCCACAAAAGAACAAAGATCTAGAAATACTTGCAACAAAACTTACCACGGAAAACGAACATCTTAAAAGAGTAAATGTCATTTTAACAGACAAAATTATTGAACTTGAAAAAAAGATACTTTAAAAATTGAAAATAATAAAGTTAAAAATGAAGTACCATTTTCATTTTAGTAATTTAACTTTATTATTTTTTGACATTCTGAGATTTATGGATTTTCAATTAATTGAAATAAAAAAATACTTTAATAAAATAAATGACAAGTAAGTGGTTAAAAATTAAACAATCAAATAATTTATAAATGTTAGACGTGATAGATAAAGCTATATTTTTTCAGATTATACTTATTTAAAAAAAATAAAAATTTAAAAATATTTTGTTGCAAAATTCATTTAAAGTAATGTTATATTTTTTATTACTTTAAATGACTATTTCTCTCAAACCACCTAATACACCTAATCCTTTTTTAATAACTTTAGCAATATTATTACTTATTAACCGAAAAAAATGACATGCGATCATTTAGTTTATAATCAATATAACGAACTTGAAAGTAATTTTGTTTATCGTGAATCTGTTTCAAAACCATTTATTGAATATCATGTATACGAGTGTAATTATTGCGGATCTCAAAGAATAGAACCTGAGAATTTTTTAATAACGTTAATTGGATTTTTGCCAAGGTTAACGTTATTCTTTTTAAGTTTACCTTTTAAATTACTTAAAAAATTAAATATTAATAAATCAAAAAATGATTTTTAAAAAACTTGACTACACCCTTTCATTTGAAATTACCAAAGTTGAAATTACTTTTAATGAACAATTTGCAGGTGATCTTGTTTTAAGTGTTCCCAAGAATGTCCCACTGAGTACTATAAAAAGTGAATTTGAAAATGTAACTGATGAAATTCAAAGTTTAAAACAACTTGACATTGATTCTGTTATTTTCGGTAAAAGTCTGGTTGACCAGGGGGACTCTATATGGATTCCACTTTTGATGAATCCATACTTTGGGTGTGGAAATATCGGAAATTCAAAGGTTACCATTCATTTCCAGGGTAATCTTGAATCTGAAGATCAAGTTGCAATTTTTGGTAATGTTTACACTTCAGTTTTACAAAAGATTGTTCCAATTACCCACAATTGTTCAGGTATAGTAACCCTTCAAAATAACGCAATTAATAATATTAAAATTCAAAATAATAAAACAACTAATTTGATGTATTTTTATGGAACGTATGTTGAATCTAAAATAAAGTCCATAAAATTAACTTTAAATGACTCTCAGCTTTTTGATCTTGATCCCAAAGCTTTACGAATTAATCAATTTTACAGAGGTCATTCTACAGATGCAATGATAATTTACTTCAGTAAAGAAATTGGTGTAGAAGGTCTTGAACCAGGTACTTTACAACTTGACATTGAATACCACGGAGAAAAAGAAGCAACAATTAACGTAACTTGTTATTCTACTTAAAAAAATAATCTTTTAAAATAAATAAATGACTTCACTTACTTATTTTAAAGGCATTCCTCCTAAAAGACCAAGAACAGCAATTGCTAATAAAAGAGACTGTAGAGACTGTCGGTATTATTCAAATGGTAAATGTACTCTTTTCATCAGTTTGGATAATAATTATAAACTTGTTCACCCATCTTCTGAGATCATTAGATTAAATGAAGAACAGTGTGGTTGTGATGCAAAACTTTTTAAGGAGAAAATAAATATCATTTTAAAGTAAAGTTTATGGATTTAAAAAAACAACTTATGCAACTTAGTAAACAAGAACTTATTGATTGTATTGAAAGAGCTGGATACTTTCGTCCACATGGAAAAGGACCAATGATTTATAAAAAAGAACCAATTAAAGAAACAATTGATAAAGAACACATTATTGCAAGTATAATAGTTCCGTACCTACTTATTGGATCAAGAGACCAAATTGAATTTCCAGTAAGTAATTATATGGAAATTGAAGAGTATTACAATACTGTACGAAAATCATTTTTGTATGATTATCGCGGTTTTAATGAATTAAATAAAGAATACAAAAGAATTGAAAGACAAATTAAAAATAACATAAATGATTATTTTGAAACATTTAACAAACCTTTTAAATTTATTTTACCGACTCCAACAATGGCACATTATTCACCTTCAGGAATTAGATCTTTAGTAGGAAACGAACCTTCACAAATTTCTAATATACTTATTGAAAATAACAATTTAAAAATTTACAATATATCCAATCAATTATTAGAAATTGGCAATACAATACCATATGAAATTGGAAAATACGTTAACAATTTTGAACGGAAGTATTTTAAATTAATTGAACTTCATTATTTAAAGAGTTATCGCCAACTTCCCAAATTAGATACTATTCTTAGATTAAAAAGTATTCTTTTTATCAGAATAAGGCCACAAGATAAAATGATTATCAGAGAATTTGGAATACCTTTTCCAAATGATTTGGAGATAACTGTTGGAATTGGAGAAGAATCTAGACTTATTGTTATTAAAGATAAAAAGATTGCGTTTGTTCCTTTAAAAAGGGTAAAAGAAAATGGAATAATTATTTTTAAGATAACTGATAAAAAGTACAATATAACTTACATTATTAATATGTTAAATGATAAAAAAATGGTAATTTCCCAATTTAAAAAATTACTTGAAAAAAACTAAAATATTTAAAGAATTAATACTTTTTAACTTAAAAAATGAGTTTTCTATATGGAAACCTTGCCGACGAACCCGGACTTAATTTAAAAGGTTATTCAACTGCCGACTTTTCCTATTTTTCTGAATTTGAAAACTATGAAGGAAATCTTTACGCACCTGCACCAAATGACAATCTTGCTAAAGGTATAAAAATTAAATACCACCCAAAGATCAAACTTCTTCAAGAATCTTTGAAAGCGGTTGAAGTTGAACTTTTATTAAAGTGTAGTCCAAGTGTAATTATTGAACTTAATGGAAAAAAACAAGATATAACTGATAAAATAGAATCGTTAAAAAAAGAAATGTTTGAAGAATTTGAAAACAAGGGTATTGAATATACACCGGAAGAATATCTTGGTAATTTTAGCCAACCTTCAATTAATAATGTACCAGAATATATAGTCAAAGAATACAAAAAACACAATGATCCTGAAATCATAAATAAATTTAAAATTGCTGAAAAGGAAAAAACTAAAATGAGTTTTGAAGAATTTAAGGCAAGATATTTTTCAAAAGATGAAGAATTAATTAAACAAGTTTACAACAGAGCTACAAGACTTGAAGATCAATTAAATTTTATTAAGATTTCTAAAGAAAAAGAACTTGAAAATCCCATTTTTTCTAAAGAACCCAGTGAAATTACCGAAGGAGAAGCTATGGAGTATCTTGGTAGAAATTATTTACTTGGATACGAGTACCCTATACGTGATACCATTTGGTTATTGCATTATAAATTTAATAGTGCATTTACAGCTGAACTCATTGAATCAGAAAAGTTTAAAGAAACAGAAAGAACGAACGTTGATCCAACTGGAAAGGATTGGAAATATTATCGTCCAATTTTAAGAAAGTATTATTACACTTATGAAAAATACATAAATTTTGATTTTTATATCAACGATCAAACTGAAAATACGGACCATCGTATTGTACTCAAGAAAGATATCTCAAAAGGTACAAATATGGAATATGACCTTCGCCAAGAATTTATTACAACAAATGGTATTTCTAGTAAATACAACAATGCTGTAAAATGGTATATTCTTGATAATCCAGAAATTTCTTTTGGTGAATATCTTAACATTTTCAATAAAACAGAAGAATATCTTGCAAAAGATTTCTTGATTGCGAAGGATTATGTCTTTAGCAATCCTGATATCCCCTTTAAACAATTTAAAATTAATTGGGTATATACAGACTTTTGTTATAACCCGGTAGTTTCTGAAACGTCTTCTGAAATTTCTGAAAATTCTTCTGAAATTGAATCGGAAGCTTTAGATATTTCAAAAATGTTGAATGAAATATTTCTAAAAATTTACAACAACATTACCAAAAATGAATTTATATGGGGACTTATTACCGGGTATATAATTGAAAAATCTTTTAAAAATTAAAATAACATTAAAATTAAATGAAGTACTATCACTTAATTTTAATTTTAATTGTTTATGAAACATGTATAATGTTATTAAGAAAATATAGACGACGATCTACATTTAAGGCTGCACAAAATAGAGCAAAAGAAACTGGTAAAAAATTACTTGTTATCGGTGATCCATACAATGGTATAGCTTCAAAAACAACTGGAATAGATTATTCTTGTGGTGATGTTTGTGTTGATTTAACAGGTTGTCCAATGTGTCCAGAAAGTATAAAAGGAAGACTAGAAGATACAATTGGAAATATTAATTTAAATGATTATGTCATTTATATTTCATGTGTTTTAGAATACACAGATGATCTTCCTAAAATTATGGAATACCTGAATAAAGTAAACAAAAAAGATCTTTATGTAGTAAATGTTGAATGGTATTCATTTATGGCTTGGTTTTATCCATACTTTTTAACAAAAGAAAGACCCCCAAGTTACATCAAATTGCCAAACGATAAATATATCAAAAATCCTTTAAAAAATTAATTTCTTTTTGGGATTTGGTAAAAGTTCTGTTAAATCAACTTTTGTGTTATATTTAGGAATATCTAAAAACCTTCCACCAGGTAATACAACGCGGTAAACATTGATTATAAATTCCAAAAATAATTTTTGATCTTTTGGATCTGGTGTGGTGTTTGGATCATTTTCATTTTCTATGTATTTTTTAATGTATGTATAAATAAGTTTTATTTTAGGCAAAACGGGGTGCTTTTTATTCAAAAAATCAGTCGCGCAATCTTCATTTAATTTTTTTGTTAAATTATCAATTTTTTCAATAGTTTTAAATGGTGCATTTGCATGTCCTCTATCAATATTTTTTCCACTTTCTAAAAGAGATATGTAATAATCTAATCTTTCAATTAAAGAATGATAACAAACAACTATAATTCCTAAAAGAAGTATAGGATCACAATCTCCTTCAAATATTGCTTCATTTATGCAATTAAAATTTTTATCAATTATTATTTCCTTTCCTCTAATTTTTACGAAGTCTTCTGTTATAATGTAGTCTTTGTAAAAGTTTTTGTTTTTACCTTCTATTTTACAAACTGGATGATGAGGGCCTTCAAATTTAGTTGATTCTGTCGTGTTAGATAAACCAGGTGTATTCATAATAGAATTTGATCCACGGGTATAACTTGGATAATAAAAGATATGATATTCATTTCCACAAACATCATAAACGATACCAGTATCTATTGGTTTGATAGAACTTTTAATAACATTCTTAGGGGTTAAATTATTTGTGATATCACTTCCAAAAACGCGTTTTACTTTTTCTGGGCTTTTGTATTCACTTGAACCAAATGAACATCTTTTTCCCAAAAGGTATCTAAGATCTTTTTTTAATTCTTTTAAGTTCATTAATAATATATTACATTATAATTATAAAGAAAGAAAATGAGTTTAGATGCAATTATGATGAATGGTGGTATATCTGGTGTAACTTTTTTTGGTAGAAAATCTTCTTTCGGTAAAAGCAAAAAGGTTAAAAAAGTTAAAAAGGTTAAAAGCAAAGTTAATTACGAACCTTTACGAAAAAAACTTAAAATGTCAAAGAAAAGGTTTAATTCACTTCGTAGAAAAATAAAACCCAAAAGCGTTGCCGATTTTA
>JACCDW010702253.1_pt1 | contig 10230 bp, 10 predicted proteins | sample 7449781 | NCBI WGS metagenome assembly JACCDW01 (sample SAMN15323449, study PRJNA562643) | freshwater metagenome | isolation source: river surface water | place: USA:Blue River Watershed | collected 2017-08-18 | reverse complement strand
TGAAGAAGATCAACAAGATGAAGAAGATCAACAAGATGAAGAAGAGAATAAAGAAAATGAATGTGAAGAAAGTGGTCAAGAAGGTGGTGGTCAAGAAGGTGGTGGTCAAGAAGGTGGTGAAGAAGATGGTGGTCAAGAAGGTGGTGAAGAAGAAGGTGGTGGTCAAGAAGGTGGTGGTCAAGAAGGTGGTGGTCAAGAAGGTGGTGGTCAAGAAGGTGGTGAAGAAGAAGGTGGTGAAGAAGAGAATGAGGATGAAATTGAAACACCGCGTATATTTCAATATGCTTCTTATGAATATCGTAGAAATCAAAATCCGAATATATCTCAAATTGAGCATCAAATGTTAAATATGTTAAATAGTCCATATGATACAATGAATTCAAATAATACTAGAAATCGTATTCATTCAATGGTTGGATTAAATAGTTTAACATCATTATTAAATATGGATTTAAATAATTTGGATATTATGGAAGATCATGATACATTAAATAGGCGAAATTCATATCAAGTAAGATATTCATTTCAAACATCGTTTCAATCTCCATTATTTCAAAATAGTTTATTTCAAAATTTCGGAAATATTTTTCAATCATTCAATAGTGGAAATATGGAAGATGTAAAAGTATCTTTAACAGAAGAAGAGTATAATCAAATAGATACTAAAAAGTATTCAGAATGTAGTGAAAATCATAATGATAATAATCGATGTATTATTAATGATAATAATAGATGTATTATATGTAATGATGATTTTAAAGATGAAGATATAGTAAAAATTACAAAATGTAAACATATTATTCATGATGAATGTTTAAAACCGTGGTTATTAAAAGAGAGTAAAAAGTGTCCTGTATGTCGATGTGAATTAGGTGAAGGTAAAGCGCATTTTTCTTCTGAAGAAGAGTAAAAAAAATGATTTTTTTATTATTTTATATTTATTTTAAAGTGTGTAAATAAAATATAGATATTATTTTATTTTTAATAGAACGTAAACAAAAATGAACGTTTGTAAGTATAAAGGATGTAAAAATATTCAAGTAAATGGTTCTGATTATTGTCATTGTAAAACCCATTATCCAAATATAGAATCATATCAAAAAGTGTATGATGAAAATCTACAACTATTTTTGGACGATAGTATAGATATGAATGATTTTATGATTCAAGAAACAGATCCAGATGGATCGTGTATGTATCAATCTTTAGTATATTATTTATTGGAAAATCAAGAAAATAGTCATATTTCTGAAAATACATATTTTATTCAATTCATGGAACATATGGAAGATATTGAAAATATTGAACCTATATGTAGAGTTCTTCAAAAGAGTTTACGTATATGGTTAATGGATCATTTAGATGATATTGTTTCTGATTTTGGAGATATTTCTGTTCGAGATATGATATTAATGTTTCATCAACCTGATATTGAAAGCATTGAAGAATATAATAAATACTATTCAATCTATGCTGGTGATATGGATTATATAAAAGATGAAAAAGGGAAGAAGGTTTCTATTCCTACTCGATGGGGAAGTTGTGCTGAATTATATGCTTTTCAACAATTATTTAATGTAAACATTTATGTATATAATAAATATCGATTTTTAAAGCGCAATATGTGTGTGTCACAATCTTCTGAAAAAGAACGGAATAATAATGAATATATTTTTCGATATAAAATATATAATCAATTGGTAAATCCAGATTATGTAGATTATCCTGAAGTAAATCTTGTTTATAGTAAAAATCATTATGATTTTTTACAAAAAATTAGATAAATGTTAATTTTATGAGTTGTTTTCAAAGAAAGGTATAACGTAAATAAAAAAAGAATATTATTAAAAATAAATAAAAAATGATTTATTTTAAGTTTATTTTGTGTATTTATTTTTATAAATTATAAATTAGAAAAAATGGTTATCAAAATTCAAGAATTTGAGCAAAAACCAAAACGTAAATATGTACGTAAAGTGAAAGTAGAAGAAAAAGATGAAGAAGAAAACAAAATGTTTGATTTAGATTCAATGATTCAACATGATTTAGATCAATTGGTTCAAAAACTTTCAAATGAAGATACTAAAGTAACTGAATTGAGTAAAGATGTAAAGAAATTAAAAATTAATGATTCTCAACAAATGGAAGAGAAAAAAGATTTTACTTTTATACCTATTCAAAATCAAAAATCATCTACTATATCATCAGGTATAAATTATGTATCTACTCAAAAAGATTATGATGAGTTTCAACAAATTAAAAATATTGTTGATATTCGTCAATATGAATTTTTATCAAAAGTAGATATTTATCTATATTATATGATTGAACCTATTAGTAATAATGTTACAAAATATTTGTATTATACATCTGTATATAATACATTATCTGGATATATTATGTTACCAATGAATGTACCAAATGAGTATAAAAAGTGTATTTCAACAAAGGAAGAATTAATTGAAATTGTACCAAATGTAACTTTACATATTAAGCAATTTTATGGTAAAAAACATGAATATACATATGAAGAATGTAATAATAATTTAAATCGAAAAAGAAAGATAGATATCAATAATGACTGGTCATATGATTTTTGTCAATTAAAAGTGAAAGGTTTAAATAATATTACAAATCAAAAGTTTGTATTTATATATGAAAATAATTATATAACATTTGATTATGAAATGGAAACACTTTTTCAAGATGTAAAAATGATTACTTTAGAGTAAATATTTAATAAATACATAATTTTTATAAAAATGGATAAAAATGATTTTTTATTTAAAGAGAAAAGAAGTAAAATAAGAAGTACTATTCAGTAGAATAAAGCATATTTTATAAAAATGGAGTATCAATTAGTAATAGATACAATAGTAAATAAAATGAAAAATGTAAAAGAGGAAAATTATAAAAAACATGGTTATAAAGAAGCAAAATATAGAAAAGTAGTAAAAAAAGTAGATTATGAAACGGAAGAGTTTAAAAATAGTGTTGATTTTAAATCCTATCATGTAGATTTAAAAAAACAAGCAAAATATGAAAAGACAAAACCAGGAAACGCGCGAAAAATTGAATATGAAGAAGATAAAGATTGTAAAAAAGTAAATATTTTAACAGATGATATTTTTGAAACAAATGTAAATCCAAGTGAAATAAAAGTAAAACATGATATTTCAGAAATGAGTGTAAAAAATATAATGAAAGATATACATTTATTTTTAAAAAGAAAAAATATTCAATTAACTCAAGAAGATATATGTGAAATTGAAAAAGCAATCGAAGATCCTATATTTGAACGTGAAAAATATATAAAGTATTCAAAAAGTACTCAAATGTTAACAAAATTAGAATTTATAAAAAAAATATATGATAATTGTTATGAAGTTTCATTTGAAGAAAATGAAAAAGAAAAAGAGAAAAAAGAAGATAAATATGTAAGAAAATCATTCTTTAAAACATCTTAAAAATAATAAAATAATAAAAAAATAAATATAAAAACATAAAAACAAAAAATATTATTTTTTATAATTTTATAAAAAGATTTTTTATAAAAATAAATATATAAGGATATAACAGTATTATCATATAAATAATGATTCAATATATTATTATATTTATTGTAGCAATTTTATTACTTATATTAGGATCAAGAGAAAATATTCAAAACAGTTTATTAAAATATAAAAAAACGGAACAAAATGAATATGATCATTCAACAGTAAATGAAGTAAAAATCGAAAGTATTAAAAATAAAGAAAAAGAAGATTGTGATACTCCAAAATATTTAATAGACAATGAGTGTAAAAGTCCTAATTATTTAGTGGAAGATGAAACCAATTTTGCAAAGAAACAACTTTTAAATTTATTACTCAAAATTAATAAAAAACCAATTAAATTAAACTCCCCATGTACCTACAAATTTTATAATCATTCTACTACAGATGATTTATTACGTCGTACTTTAGATGAAATATCTGACCATGTAATCATATTAATTAATAAGAATAGTGATTATTCTTTCCAAAAAGCAAATTATGGCGATGTTCAAGTTTGGTGTGATGCTCAAGGAAATAAAGAGTATAAATATGAACTCTTCTTATGGTCTCTTAAACACTACTTTCAACTTAAATTTTATGTTCATATTGTAAAATTCATTAAAAAAGATGATATGAAACCTTATTGTATTGAAACATCTCCTTATATCTTTCCAACATATCATAATGGTTATCCTTGTAAAGATCAACTTATTCCTGCTCCTCACGAAGTAATACCAACCGCAAATATTGTATTATCTACAGAAAGTGTAAATCCGAATAAAGTAGAAAAAGCGGAGTATATGTATTTAAATCATTTAGATGTAGAAAATAGTACATTAGTCATTAACGCAAATATTCAAAAAGATAAGCAATTTATTATGGATGTTGGTGATAATGGTGGTGTAATTGACAATAAATTAGAATATACTCATTTAAAACAAGGAACGAAAACAAATCCAATTCAACCTTTTGCTCGTGAAGCAAATAAATGGGTAGAAACACCTGATAAACCTGATTATATGGGTCAATATCCTTGTAAAGTTCCTCCAGAAATGTGGGATGAAGATGGTATTTATTATTATAGTAAAGCACGAGATGGTCAAGCAAAAGGTGATAAACGTGATTATGAAGTATGTATTGGAACACGATCATCTACTGAACCTCTTCCATTACAACCCAACTTCTGGGTTGCCAATTATGCTGAAGCAGGTACTGGTGTCAATTGTGGACCTAATTCATGGATGTTTAGCAATTACAATGGTCCAATGGGAACATTTGTTGGTGGTGGCAAACGTTAAAAATATTTTATTTACATTATATATTTGGATGATATATTGTATTTATTTCTTTCATATTCATAATATGATTTTTTGTAAATATCATGTAAATTTGAACATTCTCCATGTACAATCATTGTGTTAGGATTTATAAGTATTTTTGTATCTTTTTCGTTTTGAATGGAATGATTTTGATTACACTTTTCAAGTAATTTATAATCATGAACTGTTTTTTTTAATAATTGATTTGTTTTATCCATTTTTATTTGTTCATAATGACTAATAATATAAGTTGAATAACCTATAACAGATGCTACTCCAATCGTTGAAAGTACTCTTTCATAAAATGCTCCACGTAATATAGAAGAAATAGACATTTTTGACATATTTATATCTTATATAAATCCTCTTTATATTCATTTTTTTAAATATATTTTTAATTTTATTAACAAATAACTAATTTGTTAATAAAAATTTTATAATTTTCTCCCATTTTTCTTTTTTTTTAGATTTTTGGGGGGAGATTTTTTTATTTTCTTTTTATATTTTTTCTTTTTTTTACAAAAAATATATATAAAGCGGTTTCTTTTACCAATAATTTTCTTGATCCTTAATACGACGAATACGATCTTGCTCAACCTCATCATCTAAAGTAGCGATCTTACAAGCTACAAAGCACGGAGCCCAGCAACAAACAGTAAAATTAGCAACAATCATAATGGGATAAACAATCGGTCCGCAAACAAGGGCAGTAGGAAGACTAACACAAATCAAACGATTTAACTCCATCTTATCGATGCGCTTTCGTTGAGTATTAAAGTTGGCGTGATCATCATTGATCTTAATAGTTTGGAAAAGTTCTCCCCATTGGGAGAGCATAAAATCAATCTTATTAACATAATAATAGAAAAGAGTGCGGTAGCAAAGAAGATCATTCAAAGATTGAAGATCAGACATACCAGACGCAGCAAGATCCAAAACGGTATTGTAGAGAATAGCAAGGTAATTTGTCACCTCCTTTTGAATCGGAGGAGCATTACTCTTCAGGAATCCAGTAATAAGATTTGTTGAGTTACGAATTTCAAGAGACGTAAACTTAGTTGTAAATCTAGGTTCAGTTAGACCACACATACTTTCCGTGGAAACCACGGTAGTACAAATGGAAACTGAAGGATCAATCTTCAACATTACGGCAATATTGCCATTCGCATTATCACAAACCTCTTTAATACGAGAAATGTTTGAACGACTCTTCATAGAGTCATACATTTGCTCGATTCTCTGAGTATTGAACTTACGGAAGTTAAACATCTTTGGGAATAAAATAGCACTAAAAGTAGTTAGTAGAGCTTTTAAAAAATACTTTGCTTTTTAAAATAAAAAAATTAGAAAATAAATATGGTAAATTTTTTATAAAAAATTAATCTGTATAGCGTAAATTTTTTATAAAAAAAATTAATCATATAACGTAAATAATAATTAAAATGATTCATTTTTATATGTAAAATATGCTTTCATAAATTGAAAATATTCTGATTTACAACTTTCTAATTCACGTACATCTTTATTTTCTATAATTTTCCCAAAATTTCGATGAAAATCATTATTTATATCAATATTACTTTCACCATGATTTAAAAACCCTTTTAATTCTAAACATTTACAATAATCTTTATATAAAAAATGTAAAATTTGTTTACGTTTAGCGTTTTCATTAATTTTAGATAATATATCTCTTGAAATATATATAGTAGCAATCGTACCTAAAATAAAATAATGATTCATTTTTAACTTTTATTTTTATTATTTTACTATTTTACTCTTTATTTCATTTTACTCTTTATTTATTTTATAAAATCATTTTTTTATAAATTTGTTAATAATTTTTATTTTATTAACAAATAAAAATTAAATAAAAATAAAAATAAAAATGAATATAAAGAGTAAATATATAAAAGTATATATAAAGATAAAAAATAAAAAATGGAAGGACAAAGACCTAATAATTTTGTAGAGTTTTATGATGCTCAATTATCTCAATTACTTGGAATTAGAGCAGAAGGCTTCCGAAAGATTTTTGAACTTTTAGAAGAGAAGAAGGTTAAAAATTATATGATTTTAGAAACAGGTACACTTCGAACTGTAAATGAGTGGTCAGATGGTCAAAGTACTCGTTTATTTGATATGTTTGTAAATTTCCATCAAGGAAATGTATATTCAGTTGATATTTCGGAAGAGGCTTGTGCTACTTCACAAAGTGTTGTATCACCTCGTGTATTATTCCGTTGTGGTGATAGTGTACAATTTATGCATGAGCGTCCAGAACATGAAAAATTTGATTTAATTTATTTAGATAGTTTTGATGTTGATTTTGATAATCCTCATCCTTCATCTCTTCATCATATTTTTGAGTTATGTAGTGTACTTCATAAAAACACAAAACCTGGAACAATTATTGCGATTGATGATAATAAATCAGGTGTTGGTAAAGGTCAATATATTCAACAATATTTTGAAATGATCGGAATGAAAAAAGTATATGATGGATATCAATTAATTTATCAAATATAAACAATTATTATTTTTTATAAATATATTATATAATTAAAATAATTATATATTATATAATTATTTTAATTATATATATTATGATTTTAATGATTAAATATTTATAGATCATTTATTATTTTTTTATGGTTATAATATTTTCTTCTTTTTTTTTTAGAATCCATATTTACATCTTTATTTTGAACTTCAGGATTTTGAACTTCATTATTTTGAACTTCAGGATTTTGAACTTCAGGATTTTGAACTTCAGGATTTTGAATTTCATTATTTTTTATTTTTTCTTCTAAAATATTTAATTTAGAATCATTATTTATTAATAAATAATCAATATTATTAAGTCGAGTAGATATAGTTTCTAATAAATTTTCATCATAATTAATTTTATTAAAAAGTGTTATTTCTTTATTTTTTAATATTTCCATATTTTGTTTATGTTCATGAAGTAAAATATTTATTGTTTCTTCTAATTTTACAATTTTTTTATTTGTTTCATTTTTATCTTCTTTTAATTTATAAAAACAATCTTCAAACATTTTTATATTATCTTTTAATTCATTTATTGAACTTGATAAGTAATTAAAAGAAATAGAACTCTTTTTTTTCGGAAAGCAAAACATTTTTTACTTTTATACTATATATTAATACATTATTTATAATTTCGTAAAAAATATACTACTGTATTCAGTAATATATTTTTCGGTAAATATAATTATTTTTTTCTATTATAATTTCTTTTTTTTTTAACTTCTTTTATTTTTTTATCATTTTCTTGAATTTTAACTTCTTGTACTTCAACTTCTTGTACTTCAACTTCTTGTGTTTCAACTTCTTGTACTTCAACTTCTTGTACTTCGACTTCTTGTACTTCGACTTCTTGTGTTTCAACTTCTTGTACTTCAACTTCTTGTGTTTCAACTTCTTGTACTTCTTCAACTTCTTGTACTTCTTGTACTTCTTCAACTTCTTGTACTTCTTGTACTTCTTCAACTTCTTGTTTTTGATTATTATCATGAATAATCATATTTCCAATAGGTTGAATTTCTAAAAGTGGTTGTGATGATTCAAGTAACGAAGAATGTATCTCAATCATTTCATGAACTTGTTCCTTTAAATCATTTGTAATATTTGATAAAGATGATAATGATTCGTGTAAATTATTTGATTTTTGAGTTAAAGAAGCGTTTAATTCAATCATTTGATCAAATTTTTTTTCAAGAATGATTTGTTGATTACGAATAGTATTCATTTCGTCTATTAATTTTTGTTGAGAATCTTGAATACGTTGGAAAAAAGAGTCCATATTTTCTTTTATTTTATATTCATTGATAATAGATTCTCGTTTTATTTGATTACATTCATTTTCAATATTTTTAATAAGATTTTTAGTTTCATTAAAAATATAATTTGGTATTTCTTCAAATGAATTTTTATTTTTTGATAAACAAAACATATTTATTTGTCTATTACAAAATAAGGACATAATTTTTTTTATAAATAATATTATCTTATTTATAAATATTCTTTTTATATCAAAAATTATTTTATATAAAAATTATTTTATATTATTTGTTAAAAAATTATTTATTATTTTATTTTTTCATATCTTGAACCTCTTCATCCGTAAAAATATTTAATATATTAAGTGATGATGATTGGATCGTCTTTTTTTCTTTTTTTACAGCACTTTTCTTTTCTGTTGTTTTTTTGAGGACGTTTTTTTTTTGTTCTTCTTTTGGTTCATCATCTGTAAATACATTAAAAATATCAACATTTTTAACTTCACTCTTTTTAACAGGTGGTAATTTTACACTTTTTCGATCTTTTTCTTCTACTACTTCATCACTAAAAACATCATATACATTTACATTTTGATGATGTTTTTGAAACTCTTCATCACTATCCGATAAAGGTTGATTTGTTTCAATAAATTCCGTAATTTTACGTGATTTAAAAGCACTAGTACTACTCTTCTTTTCTGCTTCCTTTGTTTCTTTATCTTTCTGTTTTTGAGTTACCTTATCATCCTTTTCCTTTTGAATATCTTCCTTTAATTTATCTACTCCAACCTTTCGATAATAACATACCTTCTCCCAAAAATCACGTAATTCTACCAATGCTTTGTTAAACCACTCTTGATTTCGATATATCGGAATACAAGATACTCGTTCTAAATACCAATATGTAAACTTTTCAAATAAATAACGATTTTGATTACGATATTTTGCCATAATTTGACTTTTCCATTGTACTAATTCAGATCCAATCAATCCAATAGGACTATATTCATAATATGATTTATTATCCATTGTATCAATAAAATTCGCAACAACGCCTTTTTCCATTCCATAATGATTATTATAAAAATTACCAGTATTATCACAATCTGTTAAATAATCATCTTCATCTGTATATTCCAAAATACGACATTCCAAAAAATCACATCGATCTAATTCACACACTTCCAACTGTCCCTGAACTTGACAATAATATCCTTCTGGAATAATACCATCAATAACACGACTACTAGGACATTTGATTTCAACCATTACACCATCTGCTGTAATACCATCAGGAGATGCTCCAAGAAAGTGGTGAGTAGGATGGCGAATACAACCGAATTCAATAACGTTGGTTTTATTACGATTTTCATAAATCTGAATTGCCACTGCTTCGTATTTGATACCCCATTGCATGGCGGCGTTTGTAAAGAAAGGAATATCATCACAACATTTTTTAAGAAGAACTTGATTTTTATTTCCACCATACTTATTCATTCCAAGAATAGTACCCCAATCAGAAGCAGATAACATACTATTTCTCATTTCATACCATTCAGGGGAACGTTG
>JACCDW010619946.1_pt1 | contig 10230 bp, 8 predicted proteins | sample 7449781 | NCBI WGS metagenome assembly JACCDW01 (sample SAMN15323449, study PRJNA562643) | freshwater metagenome | isolation source: river surface water | place: USA:Blue River Watershed | collected 2017-08-18 | reverse complement strand
TAGGCGAACGCGCAACGGCCCTTGGGCCTGAGCGGGTATAGCATAGTGGTAATGCTCCAGCCTTCCAAGCTGGCTAGAGGGGTTCGATTCCCCTTACCCGCTCCACTTTCCTGACCGCTGACGTTCGTCCTTGTCTGGAAAAACTCCCAGAAATCGCTATATTCGTCGTCTGACTGACCGTTGGTGTTCGATGTCGTTCGCCTGAAATCACCTTGCAATGGGGGCCACATAAGGGGCCAGCGGCGCAGTGCTCAATTCGGATGGCCCCCAGCTGGGGGCCATTACTGGCAAAAGGCGCGGTAAACCATGGCCCTGACAGACGTAGCGATCAAGAACGCGAAGGCGCGCGAAAAGCCTTACAAAATGGGCGATGCCGGAGGACTGTTCCTGCTGGTCCAACCATCCGGAGGGAAGCTCTGGCGCTTGAAGTACCGAGTGGATGGCCGAGAGAAGAAGCTGGGGATTGGGACTTACCCTGAAGTGAGTTTGGCCGAGGCCCGCAAACGTCGTGATGATGCACGGGAACTGCTGGCAGCTGGTAAGGACCCCTCACGCGAGAAGCAGCGCGATAAGGTTCGGTCTCGCCTGCAGGCCGACAATACCTTCACTGCCATTGCACGGGAGTTCTGCGACAAGCGGAAGCGGGACGGTGACAAGGCTTGGTCAACGGCAACCGCAAAGCGCAGCGAATACCTCCTGTCGCTGCTCGACAGGTCCATCGGCAGGATGGCCATCAACGAGGTCGAGCCTCCTGACGTCCAACGAGAGTGTGAGGTTCATCGAGCCTATCGTGCGATACATGGAGCCGAAGCCCGCCTCAGAGTGCTCTCCAAGTATGTGAGAACACCGACTAGGCAGCGGCTAGTGTCGAGGATCACACGGAAGCATATGCTGATCGATGAGGAGCTTGATCGAATGGCCGGAAGGCTGTGGTCAAGTTGATCGAGGATGCCTTTCGCCCGGAGACGATCAAACGGGGCACGAACCATTCGCAGTAGGCCTAGCTACCGGACCAAGGAGGAGACGGCGAAAGCCAGGCAGAAATTGGACTGGCTACTCAATTGAGTCATGGCTCAAATAAGCTCTTGATCAGATTTTGCACCTGTGCCAAGTCCGAGGCATGGGAAAGGCAAAAGAGCAGATTACCGATGAGCTCACTCCGCGAAAAACGCGGGTTCGCGGCGTTTCGAAGAACTCGGCGGAGGCCCGCCGGAAGATCCTCGAATCGGCGACTTTGATCTTTGGTCGGCAGGGGTTCGCCCGCACCAAGACCGAAGACGTTGCCGAGCATGCCGGCTACGGCCAGGCCACGATATTTTTCCATTTCAAGACCAAGACCGGCCTGCTGGAGGCCTGCCTCGAAGACGCGCTGGCTCGTGCGAAAGCCCGACTGATCCCCGCCGCGGGGTCGGGCACCATTGATTTGATCCACCGCCTTGACAGGGCGTTCGACAATTCCCCGACCGCCGACCTGTTCGCGCGGATGCTGGCCGAATTCGGCGAGGAATCGGTTATTCATCCGCTCTACGCCGATTTTCACGAGCACCTGCGCCAGCTGATCGCAGCCGAGCTGGCAGCAGATACCGGGGCCGAGGGCGAGCGGCTATATCTGGCTGCAACTGCGATCCTATCGATGATGGTTGGCATCCACGCAGAACAGCGTCTGGAAACGAAGCGGATCAGCCGCAACCAGTTCAGGGACATCCTGCTGGGGATGGCCCGGCTGATCATGACCGATCTCACCAAGCCCGCAGGGGCTGAGACATGAGTTAAGTACCGCGTAAACCACAGTAATGATGCAGTTTAAAAACCTGCCCTTGGGGCGGGAACGGGGAGGATTTGTCTATGGCTCACATGAAAATGAAGTTCGCATGCGTCAGCGGATTGGCGATGGCCGCGGCCTTGCTGCCGGCACCGGCAATGGCGCAGCAGCAAGCGGTTGATGACGGCGGCCTTGAGGAAATCGTGGTTACCGCGCAACGGCGCGAACAATCGCTTCAGGACGTGCCGATTGCGATCTCGGCCGTCTCGGGTGAAACCCTCCGCGACGCAGGTGCGATCGGGATCGATGGCCTCGCGGCCATCGTGCCGTCTCTCGCCACGGTCTCCAACAATCAGCCTCTGGCGCAAAGCTATCGCATCCGCGGCCTTGGCACCGACCCGAACATCCCGACGTTCGAGCCGAGCGTCGCGCTGTTCATCGACGGTGTTTACCTGCCGCGCACGGGCCTCGGCGTTGAGGATCTGGTCGATATCGCCCGGATCGAAGTGCTGAAGGGGCCGCAGTCCACGCTCTATGGCAAGAATGCCACCGCCGGCGTCATCAGCGTCGTCTCGTCCCGCCCAGCGAGCGAGTTTGGCGGCAGCGCCGAAGCCTCGCTCTCCAACATCGAAGGTGGCCGCGATGCGACTGCCATGCGCTTCGCCGGTTCGCTGACCGGCCCGCTTTCGGATCGGGTGCGGATGCGGCTGACCGGGGTCTATTACGATGCCGGACCGGCCTTCCGCAATCTCACTGCGGGTGCAGAGCAGCCCAATGAGATGAAGCGCTACGCCCTGCGCGGACAGCTTGAATTCGACGTTACCGAGAAGGTCACGCTCAACCTCACCGCGGCGCGGAGCGAAGTGCTCGACAACAACGGCACCAATTCTGACTGGTATCGCGGCACGGCTGCCGAACCGAGCTTTCAGCTGGATAACAATCCGGCACTCAACGCGCTTTTCGGCGTGACCGCCTGCCCGGACAACAACCCCTCAAACCGGGTGATTTGCACGACCGATCCGAACCGGTCGAACAGCACGTTCGACATGGCTTCGGCAACGATCACCGCGGATCTGGGCATGGCAACCCTGACCTCGATCACCGGCTGGTCGCAGTACAAGAGCGGGCTGCTTGCCACCGATATCGACCAGGTCTCGCTGCCGCTGTTCACCTTCCGCGACACGCAGGAAGGGGATTCTTTCTCGCAGGAAGTGCGGCTCGTTTCGCCCTCAGGTGGTACGTTTGAATGGCTAGTGGGCGGTTATTACCTCGACACCCGCTTCGAGCGCGGTGACCGCGGCAAGTCGGCGATGTTCGAAGTCCAGGCGGCGGCTCCCCGCTTCTCCATCCCGGGCGCGCCTTCGCCGCTGATCGTTTACGGTCAGAACGGCGACAAGGGCTTCCTCGATTCCCGTGCCAGCTCGAAGTACTTCGCGCTGTTCGGGCAGGCGACCTATCGCTTCAGCGATCTGTTCGCGCTGACCGGCGGGCTGCGCTGGCAGACCGAGACCAAGAAGGCCTCGATCAACAATAGCGCGACCTTCACACCCAACCCCAACCTGCCCGCAGGCCACCCGCTGGCCGGCGTCAATTTCCTGACTGCCGTACTGGTCCCGGCAGCGACCTTCCCGGCCGGCGTCAAGATCAATGGTGCACTGCCGGACGTGAAGGACAACAACGTCACCTGGAACGTCACTGCCAATCTGACGCCGAATGACGATACCCTGATCTACGCAAGCTATGCCCGCGGTACCAAGTCAGGCGGTCACAACATCGGCTTCGGCAACGCCATCCCTGCCCAGCGCGGGTTTGGCGCCGAAAAGGTCGACAACTGGGAACTGGGCGGCAAGTTCGACCTGGCCGATCGCCGGGCGCGTCTGGCGGTCAGCCTGTTCCGGTCTGACTATACAAACTACCAGAACGCTGGCTTTGTCGGCCTGCAATACCTGGTCAACAATGCGGACAAGGTGCGCGTGACCGGGGCGGAAGCCGAGAGCACGTTCCGCCTGGGCCAGGGTCTGACCATGAACCTTGGCGCAGCTTACATCGATGCCAAGTTCCGCAAGTATACCGGCGGTGCCTGCTGGTTCGGCCGGGCCCCCGATGCCAACCCGACTGCGACCGGCGCGTTCACGAGCTGCGACCTGTCGGGCCAGCAATTGCCGCTGGCGCCGAAGTGGCGCATGACCAGTGCTTTGCAGTATGAGCGGTCGATTTCGTTCGGCGAGCTCTATGCCCGCACCGACCTGAACTGGCAGGGCAAGGCCAACACCAACAGTGCCAGCCTTGATCCGCGCAACATGCAGGGTGCCTATGCGCTGCTGAACGCCCGTCTGGGCCTGCGGATGGACAACGGGCTCGACCTCTCGGTCTGGGCAACGAACCTGACCAACAAGACCGTGGTCAACCAGTCCGGCGTGCTCAGCTTCTTCGGCACGACCTCTGGCTATCAGAACTATCTGGGTGCGCCCCGCCAGATCGGCGTGACCGCACGGATCGGGTTCTGATCGATGCGCGGCGGAGAGAGTAGACAGGGACAACGCCTTGTCTTGAATGCAATCCTTCTCTCCGCCGCGCTGCTTGCCTGCGGGCAGGTTCAGGCGAAGGCGGATGAGCCCCGGATCGTCACCCTCGGGACCATGGCGGGACCGATGGTGAACCCGCTGCGCGGCCAGCCTGCCACGCTGCTGCAATGGCCGGGCGGCATGCTGCTAGTCGATGCCGGCGACGGGGTGGTGGACCAGCTGGCAAAGGCGGGGATCAATCCCGTCCCGCTCAAAAGCATAATCATCACTCATATTCATGCGGATCACGTGGGCGGGTTGTTTGCCCTGCTGACGCGGCGTTATCAGCTGATGGACCCGCCCGTCACAATCTATGGTCCGCCGGGCACGCGGGCGATGGTCGATGGCCTGGTGGCGGCAATGGCACCACTCCGGCTTACCAGTCCGGCTCTGCCGGGTATCCCGCTGCGCGATCCGGCCGACAGCGTGAAGGTTTTAGAAATCGCTGATGGCGCGGATCTGACGATCGAAGGGGTGAGCGTTCAGGCGATTGCCAACACCCATTACCTGTCAGGGTCGCAGGCGCCCGATCCGGAGCTGGCCCAGTCCCTGTCGCTTCGGCTGGCCCTGCCCGGGCGCAGCGTTGTGATTACCGGAGATACCGGCCCCAGCGACCGGCTGGTTGCGTTGGCGGGGGGGGCAGACGTGCTCGTTTCCTCGATCCTCGATCTCGACGCGGCGGTCGCCACCATTAAAGCCAGCCGCCCCGGCGCGCCTCCGGCCTTTTTCGATACGGCTCGCGCGCATTTCGCGCAGCATCACCTTAGCCCCGAAGCGGCCGGCCAACTGGCGCGGGCCGCCGGGGTGGGACAGTTGGTCTTCACCCATATCGGCATCACGCCGCAACGCATGGCTGCGGCCAAGGCTGAACTGACCCGCGCCTGGAGCGGGCCGGTCGTCTTTGCCGAAGACCTTGGCGCTTACTGACAGAGGGAAACACAGCGATGGCGATCATTGATTTCTTCGACCGCGGCTGGGACATGAATGGTCAGGCCATCGCCTATATCCAGGGCGAACGCAGCTTCACATTCGACGAAGTCGGCAAGCGGTCCTGCCAGATCGCCAACACCCTGCTGGCGCTGGGATTGCCGAAGGAAACTAAGGGCGCGGTCTGGTCCGGCAACGATGTCGCGGCCTGGACCTGCACCTTGGGCCTGTGGCGCGCGAACATGACCTGGATTCCGGTCAACCCGCGCAATGCCGCCGATGACAATCGCTATCTGCTGGACGCCTTCGATTGCGAGGTCCTGTTCTTCCAGCAAGCCTTCAGCGAAACCATTACCGCGCTGCGGCCGACCCTGCCGAAGATCAAGCACTGGATCTGCATCGATGCGGACCTGCCCGATGCGCCCGGGCTCGACCAATGGTGCGCGGCGCAGCCTGTCACTAAGCCGGCCATCGTCGCCGGGCTGGACGATGTCTTCGTCATTATGCCTACCGGCGGGACGACTGGAGCGCCGAAGGGCGTGATGAATACGCACCGCGCCGCGCAGACGACTTTCGTGCATTTCATGCTGACCTGCACTTACCGCGAGGGCACGCTGCCGGTGAACCTGGCCGCCGCCCCGATGACTCACACGGCGGGGCTACTGTCACTGCCCTGCACGGCGCAGGGCGGGACTGTAGTAGTGCTGGCCAAGCCCGATCCGATGCTGCTGGTGCAAGCGATCGGCCGGCACCAGGTGACCGAGTTCTTCCTGCCGCCGACCGTGATCTATGCCCTGCTGGAGGCTCCCGGGATTGAAAAGGTAGATTTCTCATCCGTGCGCTACCTGCTTTACGGGGCCGCACCGATGTCGGTCGAAAAGCTGAAAAAGGCGATCGCCCTGTGGGGGCCGGTCCTGACCGAATCCTATGGCCAGAGCGAAGCGATGGGTTCGATCGCCACCCTGCGCGCGGATGAGCACATGGTGGGGGGGCAGGTCGCCAGCGATGAACGGCTGGCCTCGGTCGGTCGGCCCAATCCGCTGGTGCGAGTCGAGATCATGGACGATCAGAACCGCATCCTGCCGCGCGGTGAAACCGGCGAGATCTGCGTGCGCGGCGATCTGATCATGAAGGGATACTACAAGGCCCTCGACAAGACTGCCGAGACTATCATCGACGGCTGGCTGCACACCGGCGACATCGGCCACATCGATGCCGATGGTTACCTGCACCTGACGGACCGCAAGAAGGACATGATCATCACCGGCGGCTTCAACGTTTACCCCGCCACGGTCGAGCAGGTGATCTGGGGCCACCCGGCTGTGCAGGATTGCGCGGTGATCGGCGTGCCCGATCCCAAGTGGGGCGAAGCGGTGAAGGCCGTGGTGGAACTAGCCCCCGAGCAGACCGTCACCGCCGAGGAAATCATCGCCCTGTGCAAGGACCAGCTGGGTAGCGTGATGGCGCCCAAGACCGTCGATTTCATGGCTTCGCTGCCGCGTAGCCCGGTAGGCAAGGTGCTCAAAAAAGATCTCCGCGTTGCCTACTGGCGGGGCCATGACAAGAAAATCTGAAGGGATAGGACATGACCGCAATTTACATCGCCGGTATCGCCATGACGGTCTTTGGCCGTCACTTCGAACGGAGCCTTGAAGACCTAGCGCGCGAAGCCGTCGATGGCGCATTGAAGGACGCCGGCTGCGCGAAGGAACAGCTTGGCACCGCGTTCTATGCCGGCATCACCAATGGCCCGCTTCAGGGGCAATTCGCCATTCCGGGGCAGGTCGTGCTCGGCAAGTTGGGGATCGACGGCATCCCGGTCTACAATATCGACAATGGCTGCGCGGCGGGATCGTCAGCCTTTGCCCTTGCCGTGCAGAGCCTGAAAGCCGGCGTGACTGACGTCGCCCTAGCACTCGGCGCCGAAAAGATGAACGTCGAGGACAAGCTTTCGGTTCTCAAGCTGATGGAAGCTGGCTGGGACGTCAGTCGGGTTGACGAAAACTATGCCCGACTGGTCAAGCTGGGCGAAGGGATCGTCCCGCCGGAAGGTTCGGAATCTGACAAGCCCTATTCCAAGTTCATGTCGATCTATGCCGCGCTCTGCCGCAACCACATGAAGAAGTGGGGCACAACCCAGCGCCAGATCGCGGCCGTTTCGGCCAAAAATCACCAGCACTCGGTGCATAACCCGTGGTCGCAGTTCCGCAAGCCCTTCTCCATTGACGAAGTGCTGGCCGCGCCGCCGATCACCTATCCGTTGACCCTGCCGATGTGCGCACCGGTTACCGATGGCGCGGCAGCGGCGATCATCTGTACCGAGGAAGGCTTGAAGCGCATCGGCGCAGACCGCAGTCGCTGCATCAAGGTGGCGGCCAGCGTCGTGCGGTCGGCCACTAGCCGGTCGATTGACCAGCATGAGCTGAACCTGGCCCGCCTTGCTGCCAACCAGGCCTATGAAATCGCGGGCCTCGGTCCCAATGACATGCACGTTGCCGAAGTGCACGATGCTGCGGCCATGGGTGAGATCATCCAGGTCGAAAACCTTGGCTTTGTGGAAATGGGCGAAGGCGGCCCGGCAGCAGAGCGCGGGGACTTCACCATCGGTGGACGCATCCCGGTCAACCCTTCGGGCGGGCTGGAATCCAAGGGCCATCCGCTTGGTGCAACTGGCATTGGCCAGCTTTACGAGCTGGTCACCCAGCTGCGCGGTGAAGCCGGAGCGCGGCAGGTCGAAGGAGCCCGCCATGCCATTCAGGAGAACGGCGGCGGCAACATCGGCGTTGAGGAAGCGGCCGTTGCCGTCCATATCCTGAGCAAGTGAGCGGAGCCGCGACCATGCGCCTTATCGACCTGACCGTCCTGCTTGACCCGGCCAACCGGGAAAAGCTGCCACCCGCATTGCAACACGCCGCGGGCGTGGTGGCCCCGCGGATCGATTACAACAACCCGGCGGAACAGGCCGGTAAGGATGAATTCTGCGTCAGCCTGGGCTGTACCCATGCCGACCTGCCGGATGGCGAAGGCTGGGGCAGCGAACACCTGAACGATTTCAACTCGCATTGCGGCACCCACGTCGACGCCCCGCTGCATTCGGGCACGCGCTGCGAAGGCCAGCCGGCGCGGACGATCGACCAGATCGACCTGAACGAGCTGTACCGGCCCGGCATGGTGCTGGACCTCCGTCCCTGGGCGAAGGGCGGCGAGTATATCACGCCCGACATGCTCGACCGCGCGATTACCGCAGTCGGGCGTCCGGTCGAGCCCGGCGATGCCGTGCTGCTGCGCACCGGGCAGGAAGCCTTCACGATGGACGATCCGCAGTTTTACAACCAGCCAGGCATGTCGGCGGAATCGACGCTGCACCTTACCGCGATGGGCGCGACGATCCTTGGCACCGATGCGGTTGGCTGGGACCTGCCCTTCCGCCTGATGAACGCCAAGTGGCAGGAACAGGGCGACAAGGCGCTGCTGTGGGATGGGCACAAGGCCATCACCAAGCGCGAAGCCTTCATCGTCCAGCAGCTCTGCAACCTGGCTGCCTTGCCGCCGACCGGTTTCCATGTCGGGTTCTTCCCGATCAAGCTGGCCCGGTGCAGCGCTGCCCCTTCGCGGGTCGTCGCTTTCGTCCCCAATTGAACTAGACCCCGGCCATGCAGACCCTTCAAACCTTGATCGACCTGGGCCACGGCCTGCGCTTCACTGAAAGCCCGCGCTGGCGCGGCGACCGGCTGTGGTTCATCGATATTCATGACAATGCGATCAAGTCGGTCAGCTTGGCCGGCGATCTGCGCACGGAGCTGACCTTGCCATTCAAGCCCAACGGGCTGGGTTTTCTGCCCGACGGCTCAGTGGTGTTCAGTGATGCGCTGAACCTGGCGATGAAGCGCTGGGACGGCAAGGACCTGCACGATCTGGCTGAGCTGGGCGACGTGGCGGTATTTTGCCTCAGCGATGCCATCGCGGACAGCCAGGGCCGGATCTATGTCGGCGATATCGGCTACAATTTTTGGAACCCGGAAGCCGTGCCGGTGGACACCTGCGTTATCGCCCGGGTCGATCCGGACGGCGAAGTTAGCAAGGTTGCCGACGGTCTTAAGTTTCCCAACGGCATGGTCATCACTCCCGATGGCCGCACGCTGATCGTGGCCGAGACCGAAGGCTTCCGCCTGACCGCTTATGACGTGGACGCGAGCGGCGGTCTTTCCAACCGCCGGCTCTATGCCCAGCTGCCCGATGGCGTGCAGCCCGATGGCATCTGCCTTGATGCCGAAGGCGCGGTTTGGGTAGCCAATCCCGCAGGGCAACCCGCGGTGTTGCGCGTGCGCGAGGGCGGCGAAGTGACCGATACGATCGCACTCGTCGGCCATGCCTACGCCGTCATGCTAGGCGGGCCTGACGCGCGCCATTTGTTCATCTGCACCTCGGCCAGTCACGACCCAGCCGAAATCGCGGTGAGACCGAGCGCCCGCTTGCTCGTTGCCGAGGTGGCCATGCCGGGCGCGGGCAAACTTTAGGTCCATCGGCTTGGGCGTACCTCATAATGCAATCCCAAACCCTGCTTGAGATCGAACGTTCGAAATGTTGTGTACATTGATCTTAGGCACCACTTCCTAGAATTGGGGGGTGCCCCCGGGGGTACGGTCTTGACCAGCGGAATTGTGACAGGGGCGGGGAGATAGGTTGCAGCACCCCTGCGAGAAAGTCTGGCGTCTGTGCGTTCTTGTTCAAATGCAACCGTAACATTTGGGGGCCATATTGGGGGCCATTGCAGGATTGCTTGGCAGAGAGCATCTTTAGATCAGAATCTTCGCGAGACGTTTCGATTCCCCTTACCATTTCCTGACCGCTGGTGCTTTACGCAATCCCGTCCCAGGTCAGCTTTGCACCCAAAAGCACCATCAGCAGATAGATCATCGTATAGAACCGCGCCGGGTCCATCCGGCGGATCAGCCGCACCGCGCCCAGCGTGCTGAG
>JACCDW012093266.1_pt1 | contig 10231 bp, 8 predicted proteins | sample 7449781 | NCBI WGS metagenome assembly JACCDW01 (sample SAMN15323449, study PRJNA562643) | freshwater metagenome | isolation source: river surface water | place: USA:Blue River Watershed | collected 2017-08-18 | reverse complement strand
AGCACCAGCAGCACCAGCAGCACCAGCAGCACCAGCAGCACCAGCAGCACCAGCAGCAGCTGCAGGCGGCGGCGGGCGTTCTTCAAGAACCTCAAGTGCTTTATCTAAGAAGTAAGGCTTAATGATTTCACCTTGCTTAAAGTATACTATCCCACCAATATCGTTAAAATATTCTTCCATAGTCATTTTAATTTGAAATGGGCCGAAATTATTATCATAAAAAATTAAATTATCACCACACATGTATGTGCAAACTGCGTGGTTGTCACGTTTCTTATGATCAACAACATTAAATACTTCACAAAACTGAAACACTCCTAATGATCCTGTGTTAAATGTTTCTAGAAGATCATAAGGTGAATAATATGATGTTGTTAGTGGCAATCCGAAAAAAACTATCAAATTTGCTACTAGCCTCTTAACCAATAAGGAGCCACCACCTTCGCCAGCTTCAGTATACACTCTTGCGCTTTCAACAGATGATGTTTCCGATATTTGTCTTTTTAGGATTGATTTATCATTTGATCCTGATTTCAAAGTGGAACGAAGTAGACTTGGGTGGATACACACCTTATGCCGCTCATCGTTAGTAACTAAATAGTTATAATGACCTATAAACCTTTGACGCATTAAGCTTACATATGTTGTTATTTTATCATCTTTAATATCAGGCATAGGTCCATTATACAACATGGGTTGTGTGACTTCTCGGCAGCCATTAGCAAACATGAAAAACTGCTGAACCGCATCACTCCAACATTCGCCATGATGCTGTGAATATCCAATGTTATCACATATAGGTCCTTTCCATAAACTTTCAACTGCGGTCCCTGCCCCTGCTGCCATATCTTTATTTACCGTCGAGATTTTCTTTTTGTGCCCTTTTTCCCTTTTGACTTCCGTGTTTTAGTGTTTTTCTTGGCAGCATGCTTTTCTAAAAACTGTGTCAATGCTTCCACCATACCAATCGTTATATCATCCTCTGTTTCAAATGATGCTGCTACCTCCAGATTTGTGCTAAGATTTTTAAGATTTTTAGGATTCACAGTGAAATATGGGCGCGCTGCGCTATACAAATTGGCTATACCAGAATTGCTTTCCACATAGTTTTCCATAAATTCGTCCAATTCGCTAATTGGATTAGTTTCCTTCTGCACAAGTGTGTCCAGAAACTCCTTGGGTGGCAGTGCCTTCAATATCCGGAACATGTGCGCAACATCCTCACGAAGTTGCGTGTATCCCCAGGCGGCGCCACTATAAATTGCGCGAACAGTGTCATTGAGTGGCCAAAGATATATGAAATCATAGCCTTCGTGTGTGAACTCATCCACCATGGCATTATGAAGCAATTGGCCAACACCACCGTAAAACATATCACGAGTGCGCCGTGTACTAATGCCAATCAAGAATACGCGTTTGCCATAGGCATCACTGTGAGGAAGCACGACCATCCATCCGCACACAATCGGGGAGCCATCCGCCCGCACACCATGCGCAATATAATGAACGTAGTTAGGATTGTAGCACTCCTTTTCCCATGGAAATTCGTCTTTGTAATTTTCAGGACTAGTAGCCAACTGTGTTTTAATAGTTTCAATAAACTTTGCTAATTTTTCAGCATCATGCGCGCACGATAAACGCACAACTCTGCATTTACTTTCGGCAGGGGCGGCCATTCTATTTTACAGCGTAGATTAGAATGGATTCAGAACTTCAACGCATTGTTGATCTTCAAGATGCTCCTAAGAAATCAAACATGTCCTCCACATGGCCTTTGCTGGGCATGTTGGGCGGTCTTGTATTGACAGGTGTAATGATATTTGGTGGTAAGGATGACAAGGAGACTAATCAAGCTTTCAAATGGCCCTGGGAAAGCACTAATGAAACTGAAACAGAGAAACCAGTGTTGGGCGCACAGGCATTATTAAATTTCCCTGAAGCCAAGCCCTTGCCCGATGCGCAGCGCACCGAAGCGGAGCACACCGAAGCGCAGCACACTGAAGCGGAGCACACTGAGCCCTCCTTTACAAAACCTGAACTTTGTTTTGACCCTATAAACTTGGATGATACAGTGAAAATAAGTCAACAAGTTACAACATTTTATATTGTAGGGGTTGACAAGAAACTTAAGACTACATCCTGTTTTTCCAACAGCGATCTTCAGAAGATATTAAAAGCAAAAACATACTTATTTCAACGATGTGCTTCAAATACACGCCCTGACTTAGATTCTTATTCACACGAAGACGGTCAGCTACTTCGGAAATTGCCACTTCAATATAACATTTTTGTAGCAGAGACCGACGCAAAACAAATTGTGCTAGGCAAACAATATATTGTAACACCAACTCAGACCGTTGTAGGAAAAGTTGTAAATAACGAAACACCCACTTTGTGTGCACCAGTGACAGATGTAGTTTATAAAATCACACGTGCTTAATAGAGTATGGCTAATGAAATTGAGATAGCATTTAGGGTTTTTATTGATGGCGAAGAGTATCCGCAAGCACTAGCCTATAGAATCCCACGTGAATACCCCGATATTGATGAATGGATAGAAACTACGATTGACGATAATATACCAAATGTGGAAAGTATAGACATTGATCATGATGCGGGTATTATTCACGTGAAATTGAATGAAGGTGTGGCTATTGAAGGAATGATTGACATTCCTGAATTTAGTGTTGGATTTCGTGGCCAGGAAATTGTTATTGAGTTCTATCCTGAAATTGTTGAACAATACAATGGTTATGTATTAGGTTATGGCGCCCTTGAAAAAGAGTATTTGAAAGCTGTTATCTCAAACAATATTCCCGAGTTCCGTCGTGTTTTGCGTGAGCGGGTTGATCGCAATATTACAACATTAGATGGTGAAAATGCATTATGGATAGCGGCAAAACGTGGATACACAGATCTAGCACGCATGTTGATTGGCATTCATGTAGACCTTAATTTTCCAGCACATGGTCAGGGCAATACAACGCCGCTAATGATAGCTGCGCAACTTGGTCGTGAAGCAATAGCAGTGTTATTATTAAATGCTGGCGCTGATATGGCAGCCGCGGATTCTGACGGTCGCACCGTATTACATATAGCAGCGGCGGCTGGGCAAATGCAGATTGTGCGCCTACTATTGGCACGCGGTGCTACACCCGATGATCTTCTATTGGAGGATATTCAGCAAGGCAAGTTGCCGGCTAAAGTAGCAGCAGTCGTGTTGGGTGTAAAGATACCAACATTAGGAGTTCGTGAAACCGCTCTTCCTAACACGGCATTTGACCCGATTAACGCAGCAAATATGCCTTTGCGCAATGCACGCAATGACCCAACTAGGATAGTGTTTGTAATACAGGACAGTGACGGAAAAACACAGTACGCCGGCAGTCTTACACAAGATTCATTAGATCATTATCTGGATTCGGATTCGCACTGTGTATTTCGCTGCCGCCCTGAAGTGCCAGAGCACGCAGCAAATATTCGTATGAACAATGTGTTTCCAACAGCATATCGTCGCATTGATCTAAGTTCACGCCTTTACATTGAAGACACTTATGCTGGTGCTATTGAGCCTGGTACATATGTGCTACGATCTGTAGAGCCTATGGGTCGCATTGTATCCAAGTCCATTTTAAACGGTGAAAATGTCGTAGGCGGTTTAAAATGTGCGGATGATGGCACATATTTGTACAGCATTTCTAAGTTAAGTTTATCAGTGACAGGTGGTAAACGGAAGACACGCGCTTCTAAAGTACGGCGCGTTTCCACACGGAAACATCGTGGAAAAAATTGAAAGTTGGAGTCCGTGATTTGGATAGTGTGCGCACAAACCAAGATGTCCATTTCTTCCGTTCCTATTGCTGATCGCACCCCCTTCCTTCCCCCTGCCATGGAGACACCCTTTGACTCAATTATGGTTATGATTGAGGCCCTGAACAAGAAGCGCACACTGATTGAGCGTTGCGCATACACAGCACAGCTTGGCATGACGCTTATGGATGCCGCGCATATTAGCGTTACGCAGTCTCACCCACAGATTCATGCCGCTATACTAAAGCGCGTTCAGGACTGCCAGCAGGATTTGAATCTGGCACATATGATTGGCATGGTGGACTTTCTTCAGCATCAAGTGTACACTGATCTACTTCAGCTGACTGAGTCTAACCTGCTTGGCACTCTGGACAATTAGACCTGCATTATAAGCCTAACTTGAAAACAAAAGAAAAAGCAAAAATAAAAAAATTTTTGCATAGTAGATATGGCCGCCCCAGCATCTCCAGCTATCATTTATTTTGATAACGATGCATCTGTGATTAAAACTGTGACAGATGTATGCCACAGCATACGTGTTGTGAAAGTGGACGATTCATCAAAGTATGCACCTGATATACCCCATGGTAGCCCGCAATTAGCGCCTTTATACGAAAAAGTGCCTGAAGCAAATCCCTATCGCAAATTCAATGAGATTGTAAGCAGCAAAGTCGGCTACGACCCTGTGTCAGGAGTGACAGCTGCACACATTTTGCAGTTGGATGCTTGGTTAGCTGAAACAAGCGCAAATCCTAAACGGTATGCTATTTTTGATTGGGATCGCACACTTTCCAAGATTGAAGGATTCATATTGCCACCCGGCCCCTATTCCATTGGGCAAATTGTGGAATGGGCTAGCACAAAAGTTGGTCAAGGCATGAAGGATGCCATTGCGTTGCTACCACCAATAACAGCAGACCATGTGCTAGAGTATTTATGTGAAGGCGCAGAACGCGTTGCGCAGTTGCGAGCCATGTTTTCACGACTTGTGGAGGCCGGTGTTGAAATTGTAGTTCTTACAAATAATCCTGGATGCAGACAGCCTAGTTTCCTTGAACTGGTCATGGCTTTGTTGCCAGCTGGCTACGCAAAGGATCCTCGCATTTGTAGCCAAAGCCATGCCGGCAATAAAGGGGCTGCGTTGGGTGCAGATCCACGGTTTGCTGCGGTCTGCGAACATGATATTTACAGTGGTGGGAAACGCCGCCGTCGCATCCAAACTCGGCGCAAAACAAGCAGTTGTCGTCGTCGCAGGACACATAGTAGGAAGTGAAACGTTTTTTTTCAATATAATGATGTATTATAAATATATCATTATGTGGACGGGGTTCAATATAACGATTATATTTTGTTATGGCATTGCTGTGTGAACCCCTAGAGGGTGACCCAAATCACAGGTTTCGGTATATTACAATGTTAAGTTAACTTTGTTTTATACGTTGTTGCTGTACGAAACCTTAAGGAGTGTAGGTCGTTGCTTAATAAGCAAACTGCTTGGTAATTGCTGTATGAAACCTTGGATTACGCTGGCCAGGCGTTCAGATTTCCGTTCCGAGAAACAACGCACGGCACGAAAGTCCGTGGTCATTTTCGGATTAGACCTTGCCGATGAATCATACAAAGCTGAACACCAACGGTGCTCATTTTGAATGACCATCGGTCAAAGACAGGATCCAGTGGTTAAAAAAACAATATTTTTTATAAAAGTTGCTGTATGGATCCTTTGTCCAGGAATTACTTCCTACGTGTTCTTAAGAAGAAGTCTTTAGACCGGCTGCGGAAGTTGCTAGGCGCGCACGAATCGGATCGTACTTGGCATCGTCCAGTTCAAGTCGCAGCAGTTCATACGGTGTAATCTGACGCGGCCCCTCCTTTTGTAGCACAGAAAATTGTGTTGAAGACCAACCAGACAGCATACCCACGCCAGGAGTATCAGCCTTAGCGTGGTAATCTGTCTGTGCGCTCGCCGCAAGATTCCAAATGATAATACGTGGAGGCACAAACGGCACGCCCCACATGTCTTCACCAGCACGACGATACGCTTCCTGGATCATTTCAATATGGGTTTGCCACCCAGCAGTCTTCACAACATGCCTGTATGTATTGCCAGTATATGTACTTGTGCTGTTGGATGCGCAGGCCTGATCCCAGTTCATGTCGGTCAGCACGATGAGGGATTCAGGAACATCTTCGGGTTTCACACGCTCCTTTTTCAGTGTCTCTAGCACAAGATCCATAGCCTTCTGGAAATCGGTACTAGTGCCTTGTCCAAGAGTGCTTTTAATGGACGCAATCCGTGTAAAAAGGTCGCCTTCAGGGAACGTGTGCCACTTTGGTGTAGAATCAAAAGTAAGGATCTTGTTTTTGAATGCGCCGGTTGTCACTTCAGAACCAAGCATGCCGATCGCAAAACTCACCCAATAGGGAATATCGCCAACACTGGAACACTGCATGCTGCCGCTAAAATCACTCATAAAAATGGACTTTCCAAGACCACCTGCAGACGCAGCGGCTTCCACCATAGATTTCCACACAGCGCGAAGATGGTTCTTTTCATCATCAGTCTGTGTTAGAGTTACAGCAGACCTTACGACCTCATGAGGAAAAAGTGTAGCAGCACCTTTCACCTTTGCTTGACCCACTGCTGCCGCTGCGTAATGTGCCTTGAACGTTTCACGGCATGCGTTGCGCACAGGGTCTTCTGGCTTCCGCAGAGTTTCACTAGGGCGAACCTTGCCTTCTTTGCTGTAGGTGCTTTCCAGATTCAGGAATGCGCGATTGTACTTTTTCCCAGCACGACCAGGAACACCGGTAGGTTTAATCACATCCCATTTGCCAGCACACATAAGAGTTTCAACAGTGTTAAGCCGTTTATTCAGCTCAGACAGCAGCTTTCTGTAATTCTTCATACGACTGCTATGATGTTTCGCCTCTGGAAATAGGAGAGCCGCAAGCTCTTTGGCACCGTCCTTGCCTTCACGGGGTGCCCATTTAGCAGCCAGACTAATGCTTTTGCCAGCTGCCGTGTCACGATCCTTTACAAGCCCATTCTGAAATAGTGCTAGCATACTATCTTTGAGGGCTGATGCTTCCATCATGCTTTCCACATCGGCCCAACTACCGTATTCTGGAATAAGATCAATGACCTTGGTCACCATGTCAGGCACAAGTGTGTGAAGCCCATTAAGCATGCTGTAAAACAGCTCACGCTCACCCTTGCCACCACGCACATTGCGTGTATGAAATGCTAGAACAAATGCATCCACAAGAGCAGCATGGTCTTTCATGTCAACAATAGCATGAATGCTATCAATAATATCTGCTGAGTTGGCCCCACGCACACATTTTACACTTAGATCAAGGCGAGGATCCCCGCTGCTAGAATACACATCAGACCCTTTATTTCCAACAATGCGAATTGAAGCCATTGTACTTACTGTAGGATATAATGGAGCCTTTAGACCTTTTTTGCTGTATCTTCAAGCTTTTGAAGTAGCTTCCGTATATTGTTTGCATTGATTTCTGGCAAAGGCACATACTGGGGGAAATATTTGCCAATATACAGGCCAGCTATAATGCTAATAATTCGCTGCGATGCTGATGCTGACATTTTGTATATAAACAAACATGGCGCTTTATGCGACACCCAATTTCGCAAGACGAAATGGGGTATCAAATCTTTAATGTTCATGGGTCTAACAATTGGCTTGATAACACGAGCAAATTGTTAGAAATACAAACTTTTATTTGCGTTTTAAAGTGCGGCGATACTTGCGCATATTTTTGCGCACTGATTTGCGACTTTTTATAGCGCCGCCATTCATCTTTGGTTCGGGGGATTTGACGTTTGCCATGGCAGCTTTCATGGCAGTTTTTTGTGTATTCAGATTCGCATTCAGGCCAGTTAAATAGGATGCCACCTTCTGTTTTAGCACATTTGGCAACGCAAGTTGCTTAGCGCCAAGTGCTCCGTACGCACGCTCACGATACACACCTTTGCGCCCTGCTAACGCAGCGGCATTCACAGCAGCGTTTTTATATGTTTTAGCCCAGTTGCGTGGGCGTGGGTAAAAGTGAAAATTTTCTGCTATGATGGAAAACACAGTTCCATTATCCCAACGAATCTCTGGCGCGACTGCTCCATATTGATTTTTCTTAATTGCTATAATAGTGCCGTAATCTTCCAAAAAATCGTAATTATTTGGATGATCGTCGTAACGCCGCTCTTCAATAAAGTAATGTTCACCGACTTTAAGGTCGCCGGTTTTTACAGGATACTCACGATCATCATTATTATTATCCATTCTACTTTACATAAATATTTTCTTCCATTCGTCGGCCACAGTGTCCCAGCTTTTAATAGTCTTTGATTTTGCCAGTTCAGCACGCAAAGCTTCACAGCGCGCAGCATCACGCGCAAGTTTTACGATTTCAATCGCTGGTTTTATTAATGTATTTGGGTCGCGAATGTCAAAATCAATAAAAAATCCGTCTCGCTCCATAAACACTCCATATTTAGATAAAATCGGGATGCAACCGGCTACAAGTGATTCACGAATGCTTATACAGTCAATTTCTGCTGCGCTCATACTTGGGTAGAGTTGAAAACCAGCACGGAATTTCTCGCGAGCGATTATATCCACTGGCTGCCGACCATGATCCATAATATTCCCTGTCGCAAACGCTTCTAGTAAAATGCCCTGATTCTCTTTTGTTTCTTTCCGCATGCTATCAAACCCATAGTACACGTGTAGTTCTGCACGTGGTTCAAGCTTCTGAATAACAGGCCAAAGACCCTTTACCATCCATAGTAAACCACGATCATAGGAACTAGCATACACAAACCGCAGATTATCGCGTTCAACAGGCTTAGTCTGTGTGAACTCTTCAATGCGAAGACCATTTAAGATAATATGCTTCTTGTCATCGTCCACATGTTCAATCATGCGATCATAGCAGGCTGCATGAAATTTGCTTTTGAAAAAGTATCCGTCAATCTTATGGGAGTAATTGCGTAGGAATTTCAGTGAATTATCAAAATTGTCATGGAAATCAACATATAGTTTTTTACAAGAAAACCGAATAGGAATAATGAAACACCCACTTGCGCGCCAGCAAATGACAATATTATGAGCACGTTGGAAACTAAACCTGTGTGGTTGGACATAGGTTACGCCATCGCATATTTTCTCCGTTTTGATGTTGGCATAGACCGCAACACGAAGGCCTGAAGCTGCCCAACTTTTACTTAGATGAACAATTGCTTGTTCACTACCACCAAGATCCTTTGCTTCTGGATCCCATTCGGGCTGGAAAAATCCGGCATAATATTCAATATCATATTGAGGCTTATCCGCGTCCACCGGTTTTAACAGAGACTTCATTGCTGTAAGGAATTCACTATCACGCAAAACTTCTTCAACACGCATAGAACAACGTTCTGTGCTAGCAATAGGACTCACACCTTCTGCTTTCAAAATAGCCTCAATCATGAGTTTTTGCTTATTATATGTGTTATTGGAATGAGAGAATTGAACAGTGATATTTGTAGGAAGTAAAGAGATCACATATTCGCCCCCAATAAAACTTGGTTCCTCCGCATGAGTCTTTGTTTCATCGTATGTATGTTTACTAGCAAACAGTGCCGAATATGCCATTGTGTTATTAGTAACAAGGTTGCTTACACCTGTTTTAGGAGCGCGACATAACATGTCCATATCCGCATCGTAAATGTAATGATCGTCGCATCCCGCAAGACTGCCATCGTGCTTCACTAACATCTCTACAGTGTGTTTTACACGTTGAGGGAAGTAATAATCGTCGTCATCAAAGTTCACAATAATTTCACCACTAGCATTGCGATTTGCCGCATTGCGGTAAGCCCCAATGTTCTTGGCCCCGATCCATGGGTCACACTTTGCTGTAGGAAAATCCTTTTTCAGCACAGTTGTAAAATAACTTTGAAACCGTGCGGATTCTTCAGAACTTTGACTACCATCAATGAAAACATATTCACATATATGTTTGTATGTTTGCTTTGCCATGCAGGCTTTTGTGATAGATAAAAATGGTATCCTATCACCACGACTCACACATACTATACTAACACTTGGTGTAGTGCTAGTGTAGGAACCGGGTGTTTTTTCAACCATGGCAGACATATTACTTTATTATTATTTCGGATGTTTTAGACTCAATTGATCGCACCTGACGCACACCTAATTGGATCAAAGGGGATTCAAAATACAGACCTTTAGTGCCCATATTTGTATGATCCATTGGCTAGATTAGTCCAAACGTGCCAACCAGTCTAAATATTTTTTTTAGAATGCACATGTATAAACATGGCAACCGCGACCCCTGACCCTGTTACCGGGATCAGTATTAGTTACAATAACACAGAAGCCACTGTGACATGGTT
>JACCDW010343259.1_pt1 | contig 10231 bp, 13 predicted proteins | sample 7449781 | NCBI WGS metagenome assembly JACCDW01 (sample SAMN15323449, study PRJNA562643) | freshwater metagenome | isolation source: river surface water | place: USA:Blue River Watershed | collected 2017-08-18 | reverse complement strand
GACGATGGCCACGGTGAGGTTGGTGAAATCTTTTTTGTAGTGGCGGATGGTGTACATGTCCAGCAAACCCTGCGTGGGGTGTGCGTGACGGCCGTCACCGGCGTTGACCACGTGCACATGCGGAGCCACGTGTTCGGCAATCAGGTAAGGCGCGCCCGACTCGCTGTGGCGCACCACAAAAATGTCAGCGGCCATCGCGCTCAGGTTGGCAATGGTGTCGAGCAGCGATTCGCCTTTGGCTGCCGATGAACGTGCGATGTCGAGGTTGAACACGTCGGCCGACAAGCGCGTGGCTGCAATTTCAAACGTGGTGCGTGTGCGTGTGCTGTTTTCAAAGAACAGGTTGAACACGCTCTTGCCGCGCAAGAGTGGCACCTTCTTGACTTCACGGTCGTTGACCGACACGAAGTTGGCCGCGGTGTCCAAGATGTGGGTGAGGATGTCGCGCGACAAACCTTCGGTGGAGAGCAGGTGAATCAGCTCACCGTTTTTATTGAGTTGGGGGTTGCGTTTGTAGAGCATAGGAGTTCTTGTCATCAGCCCTTCACTGAGAAATTAAATTGGCCGTGTTCGTCTTTGGTCAGCGCCAACGATTGCGTGGCTGGCAGCGCCACACGCGCGGCTGCGTAGTCGGCCTGAATGGGCAACTCGCGGCCCCCACGGTCCACCAGCACAGCCAGCTGTACATGGGCAGGACGGCCGTAGTCAAACAATTCATTGAGCACCGCACGAATGGTGCGACCGGTGTAGAGCACATCATCGAGCACGATGAGGTGCGCGCCGTTCACCTCGAACGGCAACTTGGTTTGGCCGCCATCGGCCAAGCCGCGTTGCGCAAAGTCATCGCGGTGCATGGCTGACGAAATGCTGCCAGCCTCCCCTTCGAGCTTCAAATCTTTTTGCAAACGTGCAGCCAGCCAAGCCCCGCCCGAGGTGATGCCCACCAAACGCGTGTTGGCTGTGAGCATGCTGCGCACGCCTTTGAGCAGCTCGGTGTACAAGCTCTCCGCGTCCAGCATGAGGTTTCCGTGGGTACTCATAAGTTTTCTCGAAAAAATTGATTGAGGATGATGCAGGCCGATGCAGCATCTGCATCTTTGGCACCTTGGCTGTGGGCTTCGGTGGTGCTGTAACGCTCGTCCACTTCAAACACAGGTAGATTGAAACGGCCGTTGAGTTGGCGTGCAAATTTTTTGGCCTTGGCCGTGTTCTCGTGTGCCGCGCCATCGGGGTGGTACGGCACGCCCACCACCAAGGCATCGGGTTGCCACTCAGCAATGCGTTGGGTGATGAGCGCCCAGCGCGCATCACCTTCGGCATTCACCGTGGCTTGGGGTTGGGCCTCTCGCAACATGCGGCTGCCATAGGCCACACCTGTGCGTTTGACGCCAAAGTCAAAGGCTAAAAAAGATTGAAACTTGTCGAGCACTTCACTCATGAGTGCCCCACTTCGTTGGACAACATCCAAGGCTCTAAACCCAATAGCTTCATGGCACGCTCGTAACGCTGCTCTACAGGTGTGTCAAAAATCACAGCGGTGTCTGCGCCCACAGTGAGCCAGCTGTTTTCTGCCAGCTCCGACTCCAGCTGACCTTCACCCCATGCTGAGTAGCCCAGCGAAATCAACACACGCTTGGGGCCAGCACCAATCGACAGCGCTTCCAGCACGTCTTTGGAGGTGGTCATTTCCAAACCACCAGGAATGGTCATGGTGGAGGCGTAAACAGATTCTTTGTCGCTCACGGCGCTGAGGGCCGCGGCTTCTTGGGCGTCTTGCGCTGCTGTGTCTTGGGCCAGTTCTTGGGCTGCTTGGTCTGCCTCACGGCTCCACAACGCATCGTGCAACACAAAGCCGCGTTCGGTGTGCACTGGGCCGCCTTGCAACACGGGGGCATTCATCAGGTCTTGGCGGTGCAGGGGCAGATCGACTTTTTCAAACAAGCCTTCCATCGACAAATCGCTGGGTTTGTTGATGACCAAGCCAAGTGCACCACGCTCGCTGTGTTCGCACACATAGACCACACTTTTGGCAAAAGCCTCGTCTTCCAAACCGGGCATCGCGATCAAAAAATGATGCGTCAGGTTGATGGAGGCAGAATCAGCGGTCATGCAGCAATTTTAAAGGGTGAACATGCCAAAGCTCTCGCCTCATTCACCTCACGTCGACAAAGGTCTGATGTGGTTCCGCCGCGACCTGCGCGCGTTTGACAACGCGGCGCTGTTTCACGCGCTCAAAAGCTGCAAACACGTGCATTGCGTGTTCGTGTTTGACAAGGCCATCTTGGACAGCTTGCCCCGCGCGGACCGCCGCGTGGAATTCATCCGCGAGTCCCTCGTGGCGCTGGACGCCGAGTTGCACGCGGTGGCAGGCCAAGCGGGTGCGGGACTGATCGTGCGCCACGCTGTGGCGGCTGACGAAGTGCCGCGCCTCGCCCACGAACTGGGCGTGCAAGAAGTGTTTGCCAACCACGACGACGAGCCCGATGCGCTGGCCCGTGATGCCCAAGTGCGTGGTGGCTTAGCCAACTTTGGTATTGGTTTTCAAACCTTCAAAGACCATGTGATTTTTGAACGCAGCGAGGTGCTGACCCAAATGGGCAAGCCCTACGGCGTGTTCACGCCCTACAAAAACGCATGGCTGCAAAAGGTGAACGACTTTTATTTGAAGTCCTACCCTGTTGGCAAATACATCAAGGCCCTGGCCGCGCGGCCCAAGGCCTACCAAGTGGCAGTCCCCACATTGGCTGAGATTGGGTTTGAGCCCACCAACCTGAGCAGCTTGCACGTGCCCACGGGCAGCCCGGGTGGCTTGGCCTTGTTTGAAGACTTCTTTGACCGCATGGACAAGTACGACGAGGCCCGCAACTTTCCCGCCATCAAAGGCCCCAGCTACTTGGGGGTGCATTTGCGCTTTGGCACGGTGTCGATTCGCCAGCTGGCCTCTACCGCCTACAAGCGCATGTTGATGGGTTCCAAGGGCGCGGAGACCTGGCTGTCTGAGCTGATTTGGCGCGATTTTTATCACCAAATCCTGCATCACCACCCTCGTGTGGTGAAGGGTGCGTTCAAGCCTGAATACGATGAGATCAAGTGGGACCACCACAAACATGCCAAAGAGTTGTTTGCTGCATGGTGCGAAGGGCGCACGGGCTACCCACTGGTGGATGCGGCCATGGCCCAAATCAACCAAACTGGCTACATGCACAACCGCCTGCGCATGGTGGTGGCGAGCTTTTTAACCAAAGACCTTGGCATTGATTGGCGCTGGGGTGAGCGCTACTTTGCCGAACATCTGAACGACTTTGACCTCGCTGCCAACAACGGCGGCTGGCAATGGGCCAGCTCCAGCGGCTGCGATGCACAGCCCTACTTTCGCATCTTCAACCCCACCAACCAAAGTGAAAAGTTTGACCCCGAAGGCAAGTTCATTCGACGCTATGTGCCCGCACTGGCCAAGCTCAGCAACAAAGCCATCCACGCGCCGTGGTTGGCCAAACCCATGGAGTTGGAGGAAGCGGGTTTGGTGCTGGGGCGCGATTACCCAAAACCGATCGTGGACCACGCCGAGGCACGTGCACTCACATTAGAGCGCTATACCGTGGTGAAGAAGGTGAAATAAAAACAGCGGCAACAGAACAAAGGCCCATCGCCACGACGGTGCATGAACGCCGTCACTCCCCTTTAAGAGCCGCCAGCACTTGCGGCTGAGGCTCGCGCACACTGCCCACCGCAAAGTGCTGCAGCAAGCGGCTTACCTCTTGGGCGCCGCTCAAACTGGTTTTGATGTCCTCGGCCACACGCTTGGCACGCAGTCGGGCCAGCTGCACAGCCAATGAATCGGCCACTTGTTGTACCGCTGTCAGCTGCACATCTTGCGCAAGTTGGGCCATGCTTTGCACATCCAGTTGAGCCTCTGTTGGTAAGTCAGATTCGGGTGACTCAGACCAATCGTTGAGGAGGTTAACCAGACGCTGCGAAATCACATCGGCTTGTTCTAAAAACAGCAAATGGTTGATGACTTGCAGACTATCTTCGACAGGTTTGTGGCTGTCATTGAACTGGTCTCGCAGCTGCAATCCGCTGAGCACTTGCGAGGTCGCGCTGGCCTCTGGCTCTCCAAGACTGCGATTGGGTGCCAAGCGCAAGCCCTCAAAAAAATGGGTGGCCAATGACCAAAAAGTGCGCCAGCCTGGGATGGTTTCGGCATCGAGCTGACGCTGACACAACAGCTCTAACTGTCTGGCTGCGCGCGTGTCTACTGCTGGGCGCTGGCGCAGCAAGGCCAGCACTTGGGCTTCAAACTCCGCACGAACTTCCATGGTGATTAGATTTGCACCATTTCAAAGTCTTCTTTGCGGGCGCCACATTCTGGACAGGTCCAGTTCATGGGCACATCAGCCCAAGCCGTGCCGGCGGCAATGCCGTGCTCAGGCGCGCCAGCCTCTTCGTCATAAATCCATCCACAAATCAGACACATCCAGGTATTAGCCACAGTATTTCTTTCGTCAACGCATAGAATGAAATGCATTGTATCGACCCACCCATGGCGCCAGAAAATACCTCCCGTCCCTCCGAAATATCCCTGTCTGATGAGACTGACGGCGCGCCTCCGTGCGTGTTGGTATTCAATGCCAATGACCCCAGTGGTGCGGGCGGTTTGTCAGCCGACATGCTGGCAACAGCGTCAGTAGGTGCTCACGCGCTGCCTGTGGTCACGGGCGCATACATGCGCGACAGCGCTGAGATTTTTGACCACATCGCCTTTGACGGCGACGCCGTGGCCGAACAAGCCCGCAGTGTGCTGGAAGACATGAGCGTGCAAATCATCAAGGTCGGCTTTTGCGGCACCCCAGATAACCTGAGCGCCATCGCCGAAATCAGCACCGACTACGCCGAAGTGCCAGTGATCGCCTACATGCCCAACCTGTCTTGGTGGGAAGACGAAAAGATCGACGCCTACTTGGATGCATTTCGCGAACTCATCTTGCCTCAAACCACGGTACTGGTGGGTAACCACAACACCTTGTGGCGCTGGTTGCTGCCCGAATGGGGCAGCGAGAAAAGCCCCAGCCCACGCGACATTGCCCGCGCTGCCGCCGAGGTGGGCGTGCCCTATGTGCTGGTGACGGGCATCAACCACCCCGACCAACACATTGAAAACGCCCTCGCCACCGCCCACACCGTCATGGTGAGCGAGCGCTATGAACGCTTTGATGCAGTGTTTGCTGGTGCGGGGGACACCCTGAGCATCACACTGGCTGCCGTGTTGGCCGCTGGCACCGACCTAGAGCTGGCCACACGCGAAGCCCTGAACTACCTTGACCAAAGCCTCAACAACGGCTTTCGACCTGGCATGGGCCACATCGTGCCTGACCGCATGTTTTGGGCCGAAGCCGACGAAGAAGGTGCAGAAGGCGAAGACACCGATGGCCTGCCTGCCACCGCCGAAGACTTCTCGCTGCCCCGCCACGAAACCAAACATTGAACCCTAGAAGACCATGACCGATTTGAACCAAACCCTGTTTGAGCGTGCTGCCCAAGTCATTCCTGGTGGCGTGAACTCGCCTGTGCGCGCATTTCGCGCCGTGGGCGACACCCCCCGCTTTGTGCAACGCGCCCAAGGCGCTTACTTTTGGGATGCCAACGGCCAAAAATACATCGACTACATCGGCTCTTGGGGCCCGATGATTTTGGGCCACGGCAACCCAGTGGTGTTGGAGGCGGTGCAAAAAGCTGCCCTCGATGGTTTCTCATTCGGTGCACCCACCGAGCGCGAGATTGAACTGGCCGAAGAAATTTTGAAGCACGTGCCCTCGATGGAAATGGTGCGCTTGGTCAGCTCAGGCACCGAAGCCGGCATGAGCGCGTTGCGTTTGGCACGCGGAGCCACGGGCCGCAGCAAGTTCATCAAATTTGAAGGTTGCTACCACGGCCACTGCGATGCCTTGCTGGTCAAAGCAGGCTCTGGTCTTGCCACGTTTGGCAACCCCACCAGCGCAGGCGTACCGCCTGAAGTGGTGCGCGACACCTTGGTGCTGGAGTACAACAACATCGCCCAACTCGAAGAAGCTTTTGCGTTGCACGGCAAAGAACTGGCCTGCGTGATGATTGAACCCATCGCAGGCAACATGAACTTTGTGCGTGCGTCTGTGCCGTTCATGAAACGCTGCCGCGAGCTGTGCACCGAGCACGGCGCACTGTTTGTGTTTGACGAAGTGATGACGGGTTTTCGCGTCGCGCTGGGCAGTGCGCAAAGCGTGTACGCCCAGCTCATTCCTGGCTTCAAGCCCGATGTGACGGTTCTGGGCAAGGTCATTGGCGGCGGCATGCCGCTGGCTGCGTTTGGTGGCCCGCGCGCCATCATGCAGCAATTGGCCCCTACTGGCCCTGTGTACCAAGCAGGCACTTTGAGCGGTAACCCAGTGGCCACCGCTTGCGGTTTGGCGACCCTGCGTGAAATTGCCAAGCCCGGTTTCTTTGATGCACTGGGTGCCCGCACACAGAGTTTGGTGAATGGTTTAACCGCCGCCGCTGCCAAAGCAGGCGTGCCGTTCAGCGCCGATTGCCAAGGCGGCATGTTTGGCTTCTTCTTGTTGCCCGAACTGCCCCAAAACTACGCCAAAGTCATGACCAGCGACAGCCCCAAATTCAACAAGCTCTTCCACGGCTTGCTTGACCGTGGTGTGTACATCGCGCCTGCGTTGTATGAGGCGGGCTTCGTGAGTGCCGCGCACACCGATGCCGACATCGCACAAACCGTGGCAGCAGCCGCAGAAGTCTTTGCACAACTATGAAACAGTTATTACTCGCCATGGCCATCGTGGCCGCTGCACCTGCAGCGCTGGCTGACATTTGGATCAACCCTGGCTTTTATTCGCATCACTTCGACAAATCAAAAAACCTCAACGACAACAACCGAGGTTTTGGCGTTGAAGCGTCGATCAACAGCACCTACTCCATCACGGCGGGCATGTTTGAAAACAGCAATCGTGAGACCTCACACTACATTGGCGCGTATGTCATGCCGTTTCAAAGAGGTGCATTCAAAGCAGGTGCGGCGGTTGGTGCGTTTGATGGCTACCCCAATATGCGCGATGGCGGATGGTTTGCCGCACTCATTCCCACCGTTTCCATCGAGGGCCGCCGCCTCGGTTTGAATGTCATGTACACACCCAAGATTGACAACAAAGTCCACAGTGCCCTGAGCTTTCAAATCAAATACAACCTTGCGCCATAACAGCCGACTGTTACGCACCTACCCTCTCACCTTCTCGTCCTTCTCGGGCGCTTCTCCCCACAAGGACATTCATGAAAAAAACATTCCAACTCCAAGTTGAGGGCAAACACCCAGACCGTTTGCTCGAAGCCATCAAGCACGAGATTCGCAAATACCTCAAACGCGAACGCCGCCGCGATGTACCCGCAGGCGCAGACTTTTGGGACTTTGATTGCAAATTTGGCTTGACCGAAGACACCGCCGAAGTGGTGCACTTGGCCAACGTCATCACCTGCATCGACAACGCCGTGGCAAACCAAGCCAAGCAGTTTTATGTGGAGCTATTGGCCAAACCTGGCGTGCGCACCAAGCGCCCAACCAGTGAAGCACTAGAGCAGCAAGAGCGCCACGCCTTTGACGGCTTGGACGACAACCACAACGATTAAGGCTTTTGCTGCGGTACTTGTGCAGCGGCTGCAGCGCGCAACTTGTCCTTCTTGCTCGGACGCTTGCCTTTGATGCCGCCCGTGCCATCGTTCAACGGTGATGCAGGGGCTGGCACTTCGGTGGGTTCAAAACCCTCCAACACCTCAAGCGGCAACTGCACTTGCGCACGTTTTTGAATCAGCTGCCAATGCGCCAACGAGGCAGCGGTGACAAAACTCACCGCTTCACCACTGGCACCCGCGCGGCCCGTGCGACCAATGCGGTGGGTGTAGTCGGTGGCTGAACGCGGCAAGTCGTAGTTGATCACCACGGGCAGCTGCGCGATGTCGATGCCGCGTGCCGCGAGGTCGGTGGTGACCACCACTTCCCAGCGCTCCTCTTTGAACTCGGCCAACACGTCTTGGCGTGCACCTTGGCTCATCTCACCATGAAACGCGGTGGCAAACACGCCCGCTTTGTACAGCTTGTTGGCCACATGCTCACACGCATAGCGCGTGGCCACAAACACCAACACGCGCTTCCATGCGTGAGCTTTGATGAGGTGGCGCAACAAAGCCGTGCGACTTTTGTCGTCCACCGAGATAGCGCGTTGTGCAATGTCGGGCGTGTGCGCTGGTGTGTGTGCGATGGTGATACGTGCGGGGTTGTGCAGCAGCGTCTCGGCCAGGGTTTGCACCGCAGGTTCGAAAGTGGCACTGAACAAGAGAGTTTGTCGCTTGGCGGGCAGCAGCGCCAAGATGCGGTGCAACTCTTCGGCGAAGCCGAGGTCGAGCAAGCGGTCGGCTTCGTCCAGCACCAGGTGTTGCACGTGGCCGAGGTTCAAGGCGTTGTGGTCCACGATGTCGAGCAAGCGCCCAGGCGTGGCCACCACCACATCGGCACCGCTGCGCAAGCTCATCATTTGCGGGTTGATCGACACACCGCCAAACAGCGTGCCCACTTTGATGGACTGCACCAATGGCCGCGCCAAATCGCGCAACACGTCGCTCACCTGCGTGGTCAGCTCGCGTGTGGGGACGAGCACCAGCACTTGAGCGATGCGCTTTTTAGGTGCTGCGTCACGTGATGCAGCCGTGGCCATGAGCAGCTGCAACACGGGTAGCGCGTAGGCTGCCGTTTTGCCAGAGCCAGTTTGTGCGGTGGCCAAGACATCGCGGCCTTGCAACACTTGGGGTATCGCCTCGATTTGAACAGGCGTGGGGTTGGCCAAACCCATGTCGGCAACAGCGCTTTGCAACGCTGGGGTGAGGCCTAAGTCAGAAAAGTTCAAACGGGTTTTGTCCTGGTTGGATCAGTGGCTGTGCAACTTCTCTTGCAGCCAAACTTTGATCAGAGATTGGTATGGCACATCACGCGCATTGGCCGCCACCTTGATGCTGTCGAGCAAATGCTGAGGCAGCCGCAAAGAAATGGTTTTGGTAGTGGGGCGCAGGTTGGGAAGTTTGACCTTTTGCGCTTTGGTCCAGTCCACGTGTGTGGTGGAGTCGTTCGCTTCCCAATAAGCGCGTTCTTGCGCTTCGGTTTTGAATTTGGGAATGGCTTGCTTAGCTGTCTGCTTGGTCATAAACACTGCGCTCCTTTCTGTGCATGTCTCTGGCTGAGATCACGCGAATCAACTCGCCCGAGCGGCGCAAGGTAAACGTGATGTGCAGCAAGCGCCCTTCATCCGTTTGCCCCAATGCATGAAACCTAGCCTCTGCTTGGCTGTGCGCCACATCGTCTAACAAAAGCAACGGGGCGTTAAAGAAAATTTGCTCCGCCTCGGCCGTGCTGACCCCGTGTTTTTCGTTCTTGCGTGCGTTGCCTGCATCCCACTCAAAGCCAACAATGGTGGAAAGATCAATCATGGTTTGTATATTACCATCATCTACAAATTTACAGCCGGACGATCCTGATTCGCGGCTTATAAGTCAATTTTGGCGTCAATGGCCAAGCCTTGATGAGAAACTGATAGAACAGATCCCTCACCTTGGATTGATCAATGACGGAAGTGACGCACACCCGTGAACACCATCGCCACGCCGCGCTCGTTGGCCGCGTCGATGACTTCTTGGTCGCGCATGGAACCGCCGGGTTGGGCCACGCAAGTCGCGCCTGCGTCCACCACCACGTCGAGGCCGTCACGGAAGGGGAAGAAGGCGTCACTCGCCACCACGGTGTTTTGCAGGCTCAATTTCGCGGCTTCAGCCTTGATGCTGGCGATGCGGGCGGAGTCCAAGCGGCTCATCTGGCCAGCGCCCACACCCATGGTCATGCCGTTTTTGCAGAACACGATGGCGTTGGATTTGACGAACTTGGCGACCTTCCAGGCGAACAACAAGTCGTTGAGTTCTTCAGGTGTGGGTTGCTTGACGGTCACCACCTTCAAGTCGGCCAAAGCCAGCTCGTGGTTGTCGGCGCTTTGCAGCAAGAGGCCTGAGCCCACGCGCTTGGTTTCCAAAGCGTTGCGCACATCGCCGTAGTTCGCAGGCAAGGCGATTTTCATCAAGCGCACATTCACTTTGCTCTTGAACACGTCCAGCGCTTCGGCGCTGAAGTCAGGGGCCATCAGCACTTCAACAAACTGCT
>JACCDW011649967.1_pt1 | contig 10233 bp, 12 predicted proteins | sample 7449781 | NCBI WGS metagenome assembly JACCDW01 (sample SAMN15323449, study PRJNA562643) | freshwater metagenome | isolation source: river surface water | place: USA:Blue River Watershed | collected 2017-08-18 | reverse complement strand
GTAACTCATTCTAAAGAAAAAAATAATATGATTAAAGAAATTATCATCAATAATTCTATTAAAAATAGAAATTTTAATTCTAAGACTTATATTTCAGTCAGTATGAGTAATTCTAATTATACCGATAATAAATTTAATCATAATGATAGTTGTTATAATAATAGTTTTCCTATTAGTAGTAATAATTTAAACATTACCAAAACTTTTGATAAATTTGGAACATATCATTCATATAAACCTAGTTTTATTGATAATTATGAAAAATATTTTAAAAATATTCCTACTAACGATAATATTGTTTTAGCTATAGAACATAATGAATCTACAGATGATTATTTTTTTCAAGATATCAATAATAATTATGAAATTGTCGATGAAAAATATATACCCACTAACTCTAATAAAGATGTTTCTTCTATAGAATTTAATTTTGAAGACTTATTTAATGAGTAATTATTATAAAAATATTGATTTTTATAGTTTATTAAGTATTAATCTATATTACTAATAATAACAAAAAAACAAATTAAATGCCAGATTCTACATATGATTATTATCATGAATTAGAAAGAAGTGAAAGAAGAGGTAAATACTTTAGAGACCAATATGGGGGTTGTTGCTTTACCTCTGTTTTAATATTAGTAATGTTTATATGCTCTCCTTGCATTTGTTATGATAAATTTAATAAAGTAACTCCTGAAAAAATTGATTAATATTGTTTATATATCGAACACTAAAAATAATGTTACTATGAACTATAGGCTTTTTTTGATTATTACTACAATTAAAGTATTTTTAAAATGTCTAGTTACTTATTTGTTAATAAGACATTTTAACAGTGAAATTAAAAGTTTTACAGAATATATTGAACTTAAAATTTCATCATTTTCTTCTTTTGTTATAGAAACACAAAAAGAATTTGAGTATAATACAAAAAAATATTTAGAAAAAAAAGTAGGTATTTTAGAAAATACTATAAATATATTAAATGAACAACTTGCTTATATTATTCAAAAAAATAAAGAAAATACCATAGAATTTGATAAATTAAAGGAAAAAAATAAAATAAATTACGAAAAATATAAACTTATTGAAAAAAAAATTACTGTTTTAGAAAATATTTTACCAAATCCTAAATCAATTGTAAATCCAGAATCAATTCAAAATATTGATATTTTTAGTGTTATTCGGATTTTAAGTGAAAAAAATGAGCTTTTAGAAAAAAAAGTTGAGGAAAAAGATGATAATATTCAATTGATTTTGACAAGGTTAGAAATCCTTGAAAATAAAAATTCAGTATTTAATAAGAAATTTTCTATTATTGAAAGAAAAATTTCATCTCTTGAAAAAGAAAATATAGAACTTAAAAAAAAGAATGATTTAGAAAAAATATTTATTATTAAAGATGTTATAGATAGTGTTATTAATGATGTTATTAAAATTTCCAATAAATCTTCTCAAACAATAACCGATTGCTTCATTACTCAAAATAGTTTATCTGAAATCTTTCATAATCAGGAACAAAAAAGATATATCAAGACAATTGATACACTACTGGAACAAGAAAAAATACTAATAAAAAGATATTGTGAACTATGGATAAAATTTAATAAAGTCAAGGGAAAATCATTGATATTTCCAGATGGATTTAACACTTTGTATTATGATGATGGAAAAATTAAAATTAAAGATAACACTTTACATCTACTTTCAAAAAATTATATACATACTAACAGACTTATTGAAATTGTCTTTGCAAAATTCTTTATTGATAAAATTAACAAAGATTTATTGCAATTTTATATTAATGACAAAAACCCTAAAATATTGCTTGTACATAGATTTGACATTAGAACAGATATACCTATTGTTTGTAATGATGACATTGAATTATTAAATCTAGAAAATCAATGTCTTAGAGGTATTTATTATGTTATGATTAAAAGAAAAACTTCTTTTGAAAGATTTTTATCTACCTACGAAACAATCATTACTAATATGTAAAAAATTTGTTATTTGTATATTATGGTACATACTTTATATAATAAAATAGTCTGAATATATGGATAGCCTAATCGCCTCTATTACAGGTACATTATGTGCTGAAATTCTAACACTTCCAATTTGCACAGTTAAAACTGTTCATCAGAATTCTAATAACAAGTATATTAAAGATACAATTAAATCAATATATCATAACTATGGATACAAGGGGTTTATTAATGCTTATACACCAGCAATTGTATCACAAATTGTATCTACATCAACTAAATACTCTTTTTATGAAATTATTAAATCATATAGAAAAACAGAAAAATCTGATTTAATAAATAATTCTATAAATGGTCTAGCTGGAGGTATTTTAGGTAGTCTTTTTTCTCATCCTATAGATGTTTGGAAAAATTATTTGCAAAGAAATCAAGTATTCTCATTTAAAAATTTTAGTTTATATTATCAAGGTTATAGTGCTTCAATATATAAAAATGCTGTATTATATTCTTGTTTATTTCCTATTTATGATTATTATAGAACTAAATTTGATAATCTATATATGGCTTCTATGTGTACAACAGTTACTGTTAGTTTTATTATACAACCATTCGATTATTATAAAACTGTTAAAATGGCTGGAGCTACTAATGTTAAAATATCAAATTTTACTAAAGGTTTTACCCTTATGCTAGCCAGGTCTTTACCACATTTCACAATTACAATGTATATTACTGAATATATTAAAAATATTGTTTAATAATTTTTTTATAATAAAAAATTGAAATTTATAAATGTCTAACCTGCATCATTAGATTTTGTATTAAGAAATGAATCCAACAACCTTCTTCACTATGAACGCTGCTTTCGACTACAACCCTGAGAACATGGCTCCTGAGCCTGTAAATGTGCGTGGTAGACCACGCAAGAACGACGTCACCTGGACTACAGATGATGATGGTATGCCCTATATCGCCTTTGATATTATGGGTAAACGTGTCCTTCTTTCATCGTCTTTTGACCAGGTTCAAAGCCTTTTTAAGGCTTTGAATACAAAGGACATCAAGAAGGTATTCATGGTAATTTCCGGTAATGACTTTACCTTTGAATATCTTGTTGACAACAAGCTTGAACTCGAATATGAGACTGGAAAATATTTTAGAGTTCTTGAAGTTCGCTTCGACCACACCGACCGTATCCTAAAGTTGTATGAACCCAGTCTTACCACTGAGGACTCACTCCAGCTTTATCGCTACAAGACAGTTAGAGGCGAACTACAAAAGAAATCCATCGAAAATGTCTACAAGTTAGCCATTTTCACTGGCACCCCTATTATTTTTTAATATATGATATTTGGTTAGATTGTCTAACTATATCCTATATTAAAAAATAATGTGTATTCATAATCTAAGTGTTTTTCTATCATTCTGTGTTTTCATAAATATTTTTCATAAAACTTTATTTAATCCTAAATATAAAAAAATTGAAAAAAAACACATTATAACCACGTTAATTACGTAAACCAATCATATAATAATATAAAATGCCGAAATCAAACTTTAAAGTTCGTAAGTCTATATTAGAGGATTGCCCTGAAAACAGGTGTTCAGAGAAACCTTCACATGGACCTAATTCATGGAGAGTTATGGATTTGTCTGAAGAGATTAAACCACAAATTAGAACTCCACCCAAACAACCTTCCGGCAGATGTATATCTAAACCATCCTACGCTATCATAGAAAATGAAGATGGTACAATTATTTTACAAAGAACGATTAATGAAATTACTGAAGATGTTATCAGTATTTATCCAAAGAAAAGCGAATGCTCGTTTTGCAAAAAAGCTGGACAAGAATATAATCATTCCATGAGGCTTAATGACCATCCTACTGGTCCTGTTGTTTGTGAATTCTTAAAAACTATATCCTGTTCCTATTGTGGGACTAAGGGACATACGGGTAGTTATTGTCCTGTTTATAAGGAAGAACTTGTTACATACAGAAATAGTGTTCAGGTTAAACAAGAGGAGATTTCTGTTCCTACCCCTGTACCTGTTCTTGTTAAAAAGGAATTAGAAACTCCTGAAAGAAAATCCAGTATATTTGATGAGGAACTTGTTGAATCATTTATGCATTTAAATATCAAGGAATCTCATGAACCGAGAAGTAGGTCTAGTTCTGAAGATTCTTTAGATGATGCTGAAACTCTTCTTAAGGGCTTTTTACCAACTAGGCTGTTTGAAGATGATTGCTCCGAATCTACTGCAAGACTATCTGCTTCATCCAGAGCTAGAGGTCCTTCTCCAAAGCTAGTATCAAAAACTTGTGATTATTGTAAATCTAAAAAAATGCCCAAGTCTATTTATTCAACGCATTCTATGCACGTGTTGAAAGATGGACAGTTTACTATTATTTGTCCACTATTTTACCAACATAATAGTTCTGAGTATGAAAAGGATAATATACCTGAAGAAAATAAAGAGGGAGATGAAGTCGAGGACGAAGATGCTGCTACTCTTATAAATTCCTTAGGAAAGTTAACTATTAATAGTTGTCAGGAAACTGTTGACTTTGGTGATGTTCCTAGACCGAAGTTCTCTCCTGAACCAGTTAGACATTCTCGTACCCCAAGACCTTCTGGGTTTACTACTCGTTCAGTTAATTCTTCATTACCATATGTTAGAAGTCAAGCAGGTTCAATTAGTTATGGTGCTTCAATTGGTTCAGTTGGTTCTTCTTTTGCATCAACCATATCCTCAATTACTCAAGCGTCTGATGAGGATTTTAATTTTAGTCGGGAATTTGATGAATTAGATTTGTCTGGTTCAGTTTCAAGTCGGCTTACTGGGCTTACTGGGCTTCCTGGGCTTCCTGGACATTTTGGTAGTTTCCAAGATGGGTCTGGACCATTTAAACCATACAATCCTCATGAATATTCTAGTAATCCTAGTAAACAGGAACATACTAAAACTAAAGATGGATCAGGAATTCGTAGGGATTCTGTTCATAGTGATTCTGATCCTAATGGTTCTGTTCCTAGTGGTTCTGTTCCTAACATTCCTATTCCTGTTACAATTAGTCACACGGTTTCTCATACTCCTGCTGGAGTAGTACCTGTTACTTGTAGTTCTCCGTACCATCATTTACAACATGCATCCGTACTAGGGGGTTTTGCACCAGTGCGAGTTGGCTCGGAATCTCCTGGAGCTCAAAATTCTCTACAAGGTTTTTTCAAGACTGAGACTACAACATATTTTTACCCAAGTCCTGCTCCAAGTCCAGTTCCTGGTATGATGCCGGGGTCCATTTCTTCTTTTAACTAAAACATTATATATTTTATAATGTTTTCGATATAAAAATTTTTACACATTGACTTTGTTTATTATAGAATAACCTCTTAGATAATGATACGATATTATAGACATTTGATTACCATAAACTAATAAATATTCAGAACATTCAACTGAATTACCAGGTATTATTTCTTTTGAGTAATTCGAGCTTATGTGACCTATTTTTAATCCATCTTCTAAATGAAATATAATATTTGATACTGGATAATACATTTGAGATAGTGTTATATATATTTTTCTATTATTTGGTATTTTATTTGGTACATATGTGTATAGTAAATCTGATTCTAATTCAGTTTTATCAAAGCATATTCCAAAACCCTGGTCTATTTTAATTATCAAATAAAATATTATTTGATCATTAGAAAACAAGTAATAAGGATTGTTGTTAATATAGCCCATAAATTGTATCTTTTCCCCATTTGATAATTTTACTGTTCTTTCTCTTATAAATATATCAGTAATTCTAGGAATTATACTTTCGTTAATCTCTAATTTATTACCTAAATCTTTCCTTAGACTTAGGATTGTGCCCATTTTATATATATAATATATTTATAAATTTATATTTTCAATTATTATAAAAATTATTACTAAAATGCACAATACATATATAGATTTTTATAAACTTCTGCTACCTAAAAAAGTTGAAAAATCAAGTCATTCAATATTCTAATATTCCTATATTACATACGATATACTATCATACTATAAACATGTCGAACTTGTGCACTACATGCCACATGGTTGGACACACGTCCGAGAGATGCAAGACTTTTGTCAAGTGCGCCAAATGCAAGAAGACTGGGCACTACACTGAACAATGTTATAAGGGTAAGACTGCTTGCGAGCACTGTGTTAATTCTGGACGCCCTACCTTCGTCTGTTACAACCATACTTCATCCGAATGCAGGGACTTCAAGTGCGATAGATGTGGAGCAAATGGACATTACGGAGAGGATTGCACTGCTTCTGCGTGTGGTACTTGTGGAAAGTTCAACCATTCTACTGAAGATTGTTACCAGAATCAAACTCGTTGCTCCCACTGCGACAGACTTAATGAGTTTTACAGAAAAAATAATATCAGGAAAAAGATTCCGAATATCTCTATTACCACACACACCTCTGAAATGTGCTTCCATATCTGTCAGAGTTGTTTCAAGTCATCTCCCGACACACATCATGCTTACACTCACACTGACTTCAACTGCAGGCATAAGGTTAGGTACCATTATGTTATAGTTAAGCCTCAGGACGGTGCAAAGGTTGAGGCTGAAGTTAAGGTCGAGGCTGGAGCAGCAGTCAATGATGCGGCCGAAGTTAAGGTCGAGGCTGAAGGTAAGGTCGAGGCTGGAGCAACAGTCAATGATGCGGCCGAAGTTAAGGTCGAGGCTGAAGGTAAGGTCGAGGCTGAAGGTAAGGTCGAGGCTGTTGTAGTCGATGACGCGGCTGGAGCAGCCGCTGGTGCAAAGGTCGAGGCTGGTGCAAGGCTTACACGGGTAGAGAAACCAGCGGTAGTTAATGAGGTCGCCGATGCAAAAGACGCATCTTCGGCTCTTCAAGTAGAAATCAGTGCTCTTAGTGAAGGAGCTGTTGCCCTAGGTAAAGTTAACAAAAAGAGAAGACAGGGTGTGCTCGGCATCTAATTTATATAAAAATTGATAAAGTTATAAAATGTTCTAATTTATTTATAAAAACTACATTTAATGAATGATTCTAATCAAGATAAAGATTCATTAAATTTAGATGAATTTTTTGATGTTTTTTCATCAGATGAAAATAGTAAAAAAGAGAATTTTATATTATCAAACAAAACACTATCTTGTATTGAAGAAGACGAAAAAGAAAATAGTAAAATTATTACAAGTACAAACCTTATAACTAATAACACTATTAAATCTAATATTTATTATGAATATTCATTTGATTCAAATATATCTGATTCAAATTTAATTTTTGACCAAAATCTCGGTATAAATATTTTATCAATTAAGAACACTGATAATCTTTACAAATATAATCTTAGTTGTATCTATTTGATATCTATAGGATATGTAAAAAACCTTAGAGAATTATTTAATATCGACTCAAAGTTTAATGGTGATGATATTCTTTGTAAATATGGATTAACAAAAAATCTGTCACGAAGAATTATTGAACACGAAAATGATTATGGTAAAATCACTGGTTCTCATCTTTATCTTAAATACTATACAGTTATAAATATTCAAAAATTATTTTTAGCAGAAACTATTCTCAAGAATAGTTTCCTTAGACTTGGATACAAATTTGATAATTGTGATGGAAGAGCTGAATTGGTAATAATTCCAAAAAATGATATAGATACTGTAGAAAAAGAATACGAAAGGATTAATCTTTTTTTTAGACATAATGAATATATTTTTATATGAAACATTACTAAAAAATTGATAATTGTATTTAATAATTTGAGTTTATATATATAATATATATTTAACATGTTCAACCAATCTTTAATTAATGATACTAAATACAATCTAATGGTTAATACATTTTATGTTTTAGAAAATTCAATTAAAACTCTTAAACCGTATGTTAACTATTTCTCAAATACTCTTAATGATTACGAAAAAACTCTTGTAAAAAAAAGACTAGAACAGAATATTAAAAATGTTCAACAACATAAATCATTACGTATTCCAAACACTATAAATTTTATTAATACAACTACTAATTTAGATAGTTTGGAAATTTCGAAATTAGAAGCTCAAAGAGCTTTTGAAATTTGTGTTGATAATGGTGATGATGACTTGGCATTAGAATTTATCAAAAACTATAATATTGATTGTGAACAAAATTTTGGTTCTACTAATTGTCCAATTTTCATTTGGATTTTAGCTAGCAGAATGTTTAAAACTTTTGACTACATTATTGATAATTATAAGATTAATCTAAATGCAAAAACTCCTAAGGGCACTGATGTTTTTGAATTATCTCAACTTTTTGGTAATCATAAATTACATAACAAATTGTTATCAATCAGTTCTTGATAAAACAAATAATTTGTAGATTATGTAATGACATTTTATAAATGTCTATTTATAATTATTTTTATATAAACGTTATTATATAATTTATAGTATATTATGATATCATTAATTGCGAATCCTGACAATGTTGTTGATGAAAATGTTCTTTATATTATATTAACTATTGATGATGAAGTAAATCAAAAAGCCTATCAAGGTCTATACATTAATTTAATTATCAAAAAAGTTGGTACTCTTAATCAAGTACCTACATACAGATTAAGATATAATAATGAACCTTTAACTTTTGAAATAAATAAATATACTTATGGAGGACCTGGTACTTTTCAAGTTACTGCTAACGTTTATGATGGTCCTAGTATTGCATCTACAAGTTTTATTGTGTCTGAAAAATTTAAAATGGGTAATATAAATATTGGAGCTGGTGTCACTAGTAAAGTTCAATTACAATCACAAGCAAACTCTAATTCAAGAAATACATATTTCCCTAAATATGTTGAACCTGATCCTAATTCACAAAAAGTTCAACAATCTGGTATTGATTATTTTAAAACTACTAAAGTTGAACCTGTTAGTAAAATTACCACTGATGAACCAGCTATTAATATAAATAAAGTTCAAGGAAGAGGAAGAAACGTTGGACCAGGAGGTTTTTAGTTATAAAAATATTATCTTTTATACCTGTTAAATAAACCTGTAAAATCTGTATACTCTAGTATATTACTTTTTCTAAAATAAACTAATGAACCATATGTAAACAATTCTGTTTGATTTGGTAATGAAATTACTTTACCTATTAGTTTTTGTTTGTATATTGGTTTATCTCTGTTAATTTCTAGTTCTTCTGTTGAAAATAATACTTCTAGCCATATTTTTTCATCAAAATTACTAACTAAAACATAATTTTTTGAAATAATATTATGTGGTAAATCCATGTAATATTGTGTAAAAACTCTTGTACAATCAACTACTCCTAATGGAGCTAGTCTTTCTAACTTTTGCAATAATATTATAAATACTTCTGGAATAATTTCTTTGTCTAATTTCTCGCCATTTGTCTTATTTGTTTGTAAAGTTGGTGTTGATGTTTCTGAACTTGACTCAATTGAACTAATATCTGAAATCATTTCTAAATCAAGATTATTATGGTCTTAAATTAATAATATTTATTCAATTTTTACGTAATAAAGACTATTCTAAAGTTGTGGTGGGAAATCCCACTCCTACTCTATTTTTATATATAAATATATTGTAGATATATAACAATGGCAGATTCAAAAACTACAGCTCCTGACTTTCCTGAAACTTCTCAAATTAAACGTCTTCCTATTGAGTACGATCAAAAGATAAACGTTTTATTAAACGGTATTATGTATAACGCTACTCAAGCTAAAGCTATGTGCTTTGTTACCGACACTATGGGTAACATCACTTTAACTGCTAAAAAAACTATGATTGCTTTAAGAGATGCTATAATTGGTGGTACTGAAGGTAGTATTATTGATGATTTTATTGCTGAAGATGAAGGTGCTAACTTTGCAGTATTATCAGATGATGGTTTTACCTTAGAAATTTACAGACCCTTCTACATTAGATACAAACAAGTTTCTATGTTAAAAATAGTCGAAGATTTTGATTTAACTGAAATCAGAGCTCTTGATTATGAATCAACTGAACAAACTGATGCTGAATGGGTAACTGCTTGGAATAACATTATCGAAGCCTGTGGTAACAACCAACGTGGTTTCTAAATATTTTTATTTATTTCTTTATTTTTTATTTTTTTATTTTTTTATTCCATTATTTCTTTTAATTTTTCTTTAGTGTATTAAATAAATATAAACAATAATTAAATAATTAATT
>JACCDW010159145.1_pt1 | contig 10233 bp, 23 predicted proteins | sample 7449781 | NCBI WGS metagenome assembly JACCDW01 (sample SAMN15323449, study PRJNA562643) | freshwater metagenome | isolation source: river surface water | place: USA:Blue River Watershed | collected 2017-08-18 | reverse complement strand
GATAATCCGGCATTACAAAAGGTAGAGATTTTAAAAGAATATTCAAAAAAAATTAGTAAATATTAAGTTATGATAAAGAAGAAAAACGAAAGTTTTGGAATTGAAATTGACCTTACAGGTCCTAATGGTAACGCATTTTATTTGATTGGTGCGGCTAACAACTTAGCTAAACAATTGGGATTGGATGGTAAAGCTATTCAAGCCGAAATGATGAGTGGTGACTACGAACATTTAGTAGCAACATTCGATAAGCACTTCGGACATTTTGTAACCTTATATAGATAAACAATGATTATCAATTCAGTATTACCACCTGTATGTATTCAATCCGTTGTAAATAACCAATGGTATATCGTAACTACCGATTCTAAATTAGGATGGGTGAAGGTAGATAGAAAATACGAATGGGAGGAATTGAATAAAATGTGGCATAAGAAAACTTATGGTACATCAACAAAAGTAATAAAAGAAGTAAAACCAAAACCCGTAAAAGAAACATATTCAGTTGAAGGTAGTAAAGGTAACAAATATACTGTGATAAACAATTCACATAATTGGACATGTACCTGTCCTGCTTTCGGTTGGGGTAGAGGTAAGGAATGTAAACATATTAAACAAATAAAAAATAAAAATTAAGTTATGGGATTAGACATGTATTTGTACAAAAAGAATTATATCAGACAAGGTGACTGGTATAAGCCGGAAGTTGTTAATGAAGTGGTTGTCAAAACCGGCGGTGAGGTTGATACTAAAATCAAACCCGAAAGAGTTAAGTATGTAGTAGAGGAAGTTGGTTATTGGCGTAAGGCTAACCAAATTCACAATTGGTTTGTTCAGAACGTTCAGAAAGGTAATGATGATTGTGGTAGTTATTATGTTAGTAGAGATGTATTACAAGAATTGCTTGAATTGTGTAAGAAAGTTAAAGAGGATAATTCATTAGCTTCGATATTATTACCATCGGCAAGTGGGTTTTTCTTTGGTGGTACTGATTATGATGAGTGGTACTTCAATGATATTGATAACACAATCAAAATAATTGAGGAGTGTTTTGAAGATGAACATGCAGATGATTTTGAATATAGTTCATCTTGGTAATATTTTTTAAACTATTAAATTATAAGTTATGGGAGTTGATATTTCAGGCAGAAAGCCTACAACAAATGAAGGTGATTATTTCAGAGCAAATTGGTGGGGATGGAGACCTATCAATACTATTTGCCAATTAGCAGCATATCATTCTAAGTTAAAGATTGATTTCAGCTATTGGGGTTCAAACGATGGTAAAGGTCTTCGTACACAAAAGCAATGTGATAAGTTAGCAGATGCTATCGAACTATTAATAAGTGAGAACATAGACTTCAATGAGTTTATGATGGATGATGATAATAGAATTTATATTTGCTTGGGTAGTTGGTGTGAAGCTGGTACTGGTAGATTCATTCCATCCGAAAAGCAAATGGAATTAAACAAAGATTATCCTGAAGGTACATTAATGTTCAGGTCGGTTGTAATGCCGGATGGTACATTAGCAGAATCCTCACATAGTACATCATTAGGTAGAATAAAAGAATTTGTTACATTTCTTAGAGGATGTGGTGGATTTCAAATTTGGTAATATGAAAACTAAACAATTTAAAAGTGAGTTCAATAAGGATATAGTAGTTAGTATTATTAGTAAAGATGATGCCTTATACGTTTTACTAAAGCCTCTATTTGAAACCTATGGATTTGGGTTTATGGTGCCCGGCAAAGATATCATTTTCATCGATGGTTCACTTGGATTAAATAAACATATACTAAAGTTGGTGGAGGCGCATGAGATTGCACATTTTATGTTGGGGCATTCGGAGGCTCATAATCCAAACGATGAGATGGATGCCGATAGATTGGCATATCAAATGTTAGATGGTAAGGGACACCACAAAGCCGCGCAATTATGTAAGAATAAATTTAAAGAGAGGCATGGTATTGGGTTTTAAATAAATTTGGTAGTCTCAGGTATTTTTTGTATCTTTGAATGTAATAAAAAATTAAAAATGAAGTTAAGTAAAAACGATAAAGCGTTTATTAAATTTGTAAAGGATGAATGCAAAAGATTGGGTGTTAAGAACCATATTAAAAACGTTAAATATGTTAAACTATCCCCGTCTATTCGATGTAGTGGATATTTTGATGATGGTGAAAACGAAGGTGTACAACCGGTATTAGCATGTTCGATGAATTCACCAATTGGTTTACAAATATTAGTACATGAGTATTGTCACCTTACACAATGGCAAGATGGTATTAAGATTTGGAAGGAGTACAATAGAAAAGGTTTCAAAGTAGATGAGTGGTTGGAAGGTACTAACATTCGCAATATCAAAAAGTATATTCAATTAGCTATTGATTTGGAATTGGATAACGAAAGGAGAAGTGTTAAGATGATTAAGAAGTGGGGTTTGAGCATCGATACAAAGAAGTACACTAAAGCAGCTAACGCTTACTTACAATTCTATAATTGGATGTTACAAACTCGTAAGTGGAGTAAACCTAACAATACCCCTTACACTAACAAACGAATAGTATCAGCAATGCCGGATTCATTCAGAATGGACTATACTAAGTTACCTAAGAGATTAGAAAAACTTTATAGAGAAGAAAATATTTAATTATGGGAAAGCTAAAAGAAAAATTATTAAACAATTTAACACCTGAAGAAATGGACGAACAATTTGAACTATCTGCATTTGAATATGTAGAACTTGTAGAGAAGTACAAAAATAAAAAAGAGGATGATGAGTATATTCCAACTGAAGAAGAAATTGCGGAAATGCATAAACTTACAGAAGAATATTATAAATCCAAAGAGTTCCAAGAGTATGTAGAAGATATTATTCAAATGGAAATCGATGAGCTAAATGAAAGTATGAAACTAAAATATACAGATAAAGATATTTTAGATGTGTTGGATGGATTGGTAGACCCACAAAAAGTGGATATCATATTGGATAAACTGAATGAGGTTTGGAATAACAAAAATGGGGTTTTTTAACCCTTTTTTTGTGCTCTATGTAGGGTAATTCATTATACCAATAGACCCCCTAAAAGCGGCTAAAAAGCGGCTAATATGTACTTGATTGATTATCAATGAGTTATAAAATGTGGATAACTTTTTTAAAAATACCTGTTAAAAAATTTGGAATACTCGGGTATTATTCGTAGGTTTACTATGTAATAAAAATGATAAAATTATGAGTAAAGTAAATTTCGATTATGATTTGTTCGATTCAAAAATTGGTTATGATTCGTACAACAAACTATACCTTATTAGGGTATATGATTTATTGGTGTTTGAAATGAATACTAACCCAGCTCCCACTTGGACGGGTATTATGAGAAAGATGTTAGGTGATAACCCCAACAATTGTAACCCCTCCGGCTACTATTCATCAGTTCGTAGATGTTTAAAGGAAATTGATGTGTGTAAGTTCGATTCGGTTAAACGATGTATGGTTAAAGGTAGGAATTGGGATAGGTTCGTTAGTGATGAGAATTGGAATTGGTTCACTATGAGGACGGGTAGTAGAGAATATTCAAAAGTAATTAAGTAATAAATAAAATATAAAGATATGAGTTTACCTTTCAATTTAAATTCAGTATTAGCAACCGCTTCTTTGATAGAAGGGTTCGATGTAGTAAGAAACGCTTTCCCAGTTGAGGGACGTTTTACAAAGAGAGTTATCACTTACGCCGATGCGGTGTACGAAGCTCTTAATGATGTGGCTGAAGATTATCAGAATTGGCCTGAAGACCAGGGTTTCGGTTCATCTGATATGACTTATGTTCGTAAGTCTTTCATTGATTCAATGATTAGTTTGGCTAACCTTAATGGTTATTATGAAACGAAGTTCGCACCTTACCTTAAAGTGGTGGAGTATTCGGAATATGAGAAAGAAGAATATGACCTTCGTAGAGAGCAAGGTATTTAATAAACAATAAAATTAAGAATATGGCAAATTTGTATGAAGTAAATGGATTTTATGGTACTCGAAATAGAGGTACTATTTTAGTGTATGAAACATACAGCGGTAAACGCTGGTATTGTGTAGAGGGTAGTTGTAATGTAAACTGCACCTACGATGAAATTAATGAAGGATGTGATGTTGAAAGGTTATCGGATATCGATACTATGAGTAGTAGAGATGGTATCTATTCAGCTAGAGAGTTGTGTGATTTTGTAATTAATTAAAATGGAAGTTATGTTTAATGAACAAATATTTTGGAAAGATGGATTTGATGGAGATGAAGCCAAAGGTGGATTCTTTGTTAGAGCAGTAGAGTTAAAAAAGTTCTTAGAGCTTGTAGAGGCCGCCGAACATGGTGGTGAAGTTGTAGGACTTCGTTTCGATGATAACAATTTAGAAATTATTGTAAAACCTAAAAATTAAATTATGGCACAGCCAAAAGAAAGTAATTCAAAGAGCCACTTTTACATTAGTGTTGTAAAGAGTGTGTTAAGATTCGGAGCTTGTTATTTCTTATTCAATGAGCAATTCGGTAATTCGGCAATCACATTCGCATTGGCCGAAGTATTGGGAATTGTTGAGGAGTTGTAAAAAATAACTTTATTGATAATCAATGAGTTATGATATATTCTAAAAAATAACATGCAATCTATTAGGAATTCTCAGGAATTTTTAGTATGTTTACAATGTAATAAAAGTTAAAATATAAAAATTAAGATTATGGGATGTTTCAGTTTTATTTGTAAAGAAAGTGGTTTACCGGTTGCATCATCTTCGTTTGATGGTGATGCTTGTAGAATGTATCTATTAAAAAATGGTAACGTAATTGAGGAAATGAGAGGCCATTATGATTCGTATGGTAGAGTGTTTAAAGATTCTACTTATGATGATTCCTTTGAGTGGAAAATGGATTGGCATGAAGTATGTGACCTTATGTTCCATTCGGATGAAAGTAATGGTATCGCTGTTATCTTAGAAAAGTATTTCACCGGTAATATACCAACAACTCGAAGTGAGAGTGACCCAGACCAAGGTTGGGGTAAACGAAATGGTGGACGTGTTAAAATTAAAGAACCAATACACATTGTGTACTAAAAATATACTTTATGTTTACAAGAGTTAAATACATAGTTACCCAAAATAAAGAATTGATTGTATTTGGTGAATTGATGCAACACAAAGAGTTTGCACATTTTAATCCAATTAGTGCTGGGTTCATTTCATTTGGCATTAACAAAGATGGAAATCCATCTTGTTCTTGTTATGGTGAGAGTATTAGTTTGGGTATTAAATCAAACCCAGAGTACGATACGATACTTGCCAAAAGACAATTGAATATGATTGATGATTATTAAAACAAACTAAATGAAAATAGATTATAAAATAGAAGAAGTTAGACCTAATGTATTCGCTGTTATAGTGAAAGACCATTACCATAGAGCGATGCTATTTTGTAGAGTGCAAGAATATTACGAATCACCTAACCCACAATTCAGAGGTAAGAACTTTAGTATTTGGGATTACATTGAATGGTATAGTAGAGAGCATAGGGATGTATTTACTTATACATTTGATTGGGGTGGGTTTAATATACCATTAAAAACTGCATGGGATTGCTATGAGAAGTTAAGAGAGCATGAATCACCATACGATGAAGTTATGGAAAGTATTATTAGAACTATTGAATTAAAGATGTTCTATAAAAAGAATACTCGTAATTGGAACGCTTATATTATCGGAGCAGATTCTACTGAAAGTGATACCTTTGAGCATGAAATTTGTCATGGTTTATATGCAACTAACAAAGAGTATAAGCAATTGGTGGATGAGATTACTGAAACTATTTCAACAAAGGATTATCTTACATTCAAAAACAATTTGATTAAGATGGGTTATACTGATGGTGTAATTAATGATGAGATTCAGGCATATTTAAGCACTAACTACGAATATACCAAATTCAGTAAAGGAGTGAGTAAGAAAGTATGTAAAGTATTACATAAAGAGTATCAAAAGGTATTCAACAAATATTTATAGGTATGGATGGATTAACAATTTTAGCAATATGGGTACTACTTAGTTTCCCAATTGTAAGACACGTAAACAAAAGAATGGAGGAACTGGATGATGAGCTTAGATATAGAACATCATTTCAATTAGTTTTATTTGTTAGAGCTCAATTTGAAGTACCAAGATTTTATTTATATAAAATAGCTAAACTAATATCGGGATGAAAAATAAAAAATTAACAGCTAGTGAGAAAGGTATGCTAGTAAATGAACAAAGATTTTCAATGATTGTTGTACTATGTAACATATTGGATTCGGAAAATGGAGTGAGTGATAGTGTTAAATCTGCAATAGCAGCATCCTTACTTAATATGATTGAGATGAGTTTCATTCCAGAGGATGACGATGTATTCGCTGATTTAATTAACTATTCTATTGATAATTTTTGTAGGAGTGTAGAGGAAAAAACAGGTATAGAAGATTATCGTTCCACTCTTGGTGAAAGTGTAGCAATTGCTAAACAAATAGTAGATAAAGTAAATGAAAAGGCTAGAAGGATTAAAGAAGCGGATGAAATACTTAAAAATATTTGTTTAAACTAATATTTATATAAAAAATAAAACTATGGAAACATTAAGAGTGGTAAATAAATCATTGGTAGGTGAACCGGAGCATGCAGTACTTCAAAATATAGAAACGAATTCTATATACGAATTCTCTACTATTATCGGAGAATCAATTGAAGATAATAACATATCACATCCAACTATTCAAAGAATATTAAACAATGGACATGTAGTACAGGCATCCATTGATGAAAATGGTGTTACCTTACACTTCTAATTATGAAAAAAATGTTACGGAAATTGGATAGATGGTTTGACATCTATATCGCTTATTTTTTATACAATGGGAATAAGACTCATAGATATTATGAGTACATGCGAAATAAGTATGGGAAGAATTACGAAAAACTTTAATTTGGAAAATCCAAAATAATTTCGTATATTTGAATAACAAACATAAGTTATGAGAATTACAGGTATAAGCGATACCCACAATAAACACAATCAACTTAATGGTAAATTGCCAGGTGGAAATTTATTAATCCATTCGGGTGATATTACATCTTTAGGTAGACAGCACGAAGTTGAACAATTTATTAAGTGGTTTGGTAAGCAAGATTACACACACAAAGTTTTTATAGCTGGAAATCACGATATGACCTTTGATAGAGAAAAACTATTGAGGGATAAGTTAGCTCACTTTGAAGGTAGAACCGAATACGATACTGAATGTGCCGAAGGTAAGCCGGAATGGTTGGTTGAAATGTTAGATAACTTACCTGATAATGTTTACTACTTAGAGAATAGCTCTATTAAATTAGAAGGTATTAATATTTGGGGTTCGCCCTATTCACCATCATTCGGATATGGTTGGGCATTTAATAAAGATAGAGGACATGATATCGCACAGTGTTGGAATGAAATACCAATGGACACTGATATTGTTATTACACACAGTCCGATTTATGGGTACAATGATAGAGCACTTAACACAAATCAAAATGTAGGATGTGCTGATTTGTATCATAGATTGCATGAAGTGAAACCTCACTTACACTTTGCCGGTCACATACACGAAGGATATGGATATGGAACTATACCTTACAAAGATGAGTGGGGAGATATATACACATTCAATCCATCGACCTGTAACTTAAGGTATGAGGCAATTAATAAACCAATTACTTTTGATTATGATTTCGAAAGTAGACAATTAGAATTTTTAATGTAATGAAAAAAGAAAAAATAAGATTATATTTGGATGATGTAAGGACTCCAAAAGATGCGGATTGGAAAGTAGTAAGAAACTACGATGAGTTTGTGAGTACAGTTATGTATATTGGTTTGGAAAATATTGAACTCATATCGTTAGACCACGATTTAGGTGATACTGCTATGAATGAATACTATAATAATGTTTCACCTAACTATACATTGGATTACAATAACATTCAGGAGAAAACTGGATTGGATTGTGCTAAATGGTTGGTAGCCGAAAGTATGAATAAAAAAATACCATTACCACAAATCTATGTACATTCAGCTAATCCAATTGGTTCAGCTAATATAATGGGGTATGTGAACAATTACTTTATGAATTGTAGATTACCACAAACTTGTATAAGAGTAAAAATAGAACATACAATATAATAAACTATACTAAAAAATGTTATGATAAACTGGTTAAAAAACAAATTGATTCCACCTTACAAACCAAATCAAAAAGAACAATTGATTTTGGATATAGTAAACAATTTATGTGAGCAATCGGATACTGATATTCTGATGGCTCCTCTTAGCGGTAGATACTATATTATTAATAAGAGGTTGGAATATTGGGTAAGGTTATGGGATGATGGTATTACAATTACTAATCACAAATTCACATTCAGTAATACAGCCTTACAATCGTTTCAGGCAATTGTAATTAAAATTGTAGAAAAAGCAATTGAAAAAAGTAGAGATGAATTTGAAACTGCTGTTTTTCAAAATGAAGTTGAACTATTGGAGAATATAGTAGTTAATATCAAAAGTAAAAAGTAATTATAAATTATAATGAAAGTAACTGTAATTGTTAGAACATATAATAGACCTAATTTATTAAAAGAAGCTCTAGCTTCTATTCAATTACAAACATATACCAATTGGGAGGTATTGTTATTTGATGATTCTGCATCAGTAGAAAATTTTAAAATATATAATAAATTTAAAGATACAAATACGGATAAAAGGATTATGTATATAACCACTAAGCAATCACATGACCTATTTAAAAATAGTTGGTTAATATCTCCTGATTTATCAGAGGGAGAACTTATGGTAAGATTGGATGACGATGATTTATTAGCAGAAGATGCATTAGAATTTTTAGTAAATACTTACACTAAAAATCCAGAGTTAGATTTTAGCTATGGTTCGTCTGTAACATTTAATGAACATAACTTAGGAGATGTTATTCAAACCAATACTCCATTCGAACATCCAAAGACCCATCACGAATGGGCAGCTTATACAATACCAAACAATGCCCCTTGGAAAGACCCTTGGGCATTTTATAGAGATTACTATACTGAAGCTAGACACTTAACTTCAATTATACATTGTGCTAAAGATAATATGTTTTGTGTATTTCATACCTATGTTATGAGAACGAATTCAGTTAAAAAAGTTAAAGATAAAATTACAATGACATCTAAGTTTGTTGATGACTTGGAGTTTATGGGTAGTTTGGATTATTTGGGATTGGGCCATACTTCTATTAAAAAGATACTAACTTATGTTAGGATTCATAATGAAGGAAGGGTAAGCGATGGTGGTGTAATTGTTGATAATACCAATATATTTAACGAAAACTTTCGTATAAGGGATAAAGTTGATGAAATAAGACCATCTGGATTCCTATCTAAAGTGATTCCTTTGGATGCTCCTGACAACTTCAATAGTGGGGTTACTAATGAGTTAAGGGATAAATTTAGCTCCTATAAGCAACGCATATTCGATATTGTGAACTCATAACTAATTGATTATCAATCATTTATAATTTGTTGACTATCAATGAATTAAAACCCGAAAATACCTGAAAAAATATTTGGTATACTCGGGTTTTTTTCGTACATTTACTATGTAATAAAAGTTAAAAAATATGGTAAAAGCAGTTCAACTTCCGGATTCATTTGTTAAAGGTTTAATTGTTAATGTTAATGTTTCTCTTAATGGTAAGACTGGAACTAAGCAATTAAAAGTATGTATGGTAAAAACCCGTTCAATTACTTTCATTGAGGTTGATAGGGAAAACCGCCAAAACATTTTCCGAAAGGTAGACCGTAAGGATATTGTAGAATTCAGACCTACTGCTATTTGTGAAATTACTATTAGGGATGGTATCTTACCTGTTAAGTGGGAAAGTTCTTGGGATAGTATCGGACAACCATCTAATTCGGTACAAAGTTATGGTAGATTTGCACAAGCAGCTAAACCACAATTTAGTAATGGATATGGTTGGGCTCCAAAGTTACCATCAACAACAAATTCGGCATCTGGATTTCCAATGGTATAAAATTTAAGATATGAAAGTTAATGTAAACAAATTAGAAATGACAAGTTGTACTAAATGTGGAGGTGATATGCCACTTTTACGTTACACTAAGT
>JACCDW012073636.1_pt1 | contig 10234 bp, 1 predicted proteins | sample 7449781 | NCBI WGS metagenome assembly JACCDW01 (sample SAMN15323449, study PRJNA562643) | freshwater metagenome | isolation source: river surface water | place: USA:Blue River Watershed | collected 2017-08-18 | reverse complement strand
TCGAACTTCGGGTAGCCGTCGTACGAGACCTTGATCATACCGTCCTCGACCTGGAAGGTGTTCGCGTAGTTCTCGCCGAGGGGATGCTTCGCGATCTTCGGCGTCCAGCCCGAGAGATCCTTGCCGTTGAAGAGCGGGTACCACTTCGGCTCCTCCTCGGCCGCGGCCAGGGAAAGGACCGATAAAGCGAGCAGGGGCAAGAAGCGCATGCGGCACGCTAGGCCAAGCCAACCCCTAGACAAGGCTGTGAATGGGTGCACCTCTGGCCAACCATTCAACCGATCAACGGTTCAACCTGCATCGACCTCGGGTAGGGCTGACCGTCCCCGGTCGGCCGCGGACCAGCCGGGCCGCCGGCAAGGGGTCTGACTTCGCCTCGCGCAGCGATGGCGTGCCTTACCTCATGCCAAGGCCCTGGAGCCTCCGCACCGCAAAACCCATGAACATGCCCGCTTCAAACCCCAAACCCGCCCCACAAGCCTTCCTAGAGGGCTAAAAACGAGCCCAGTACCGCCACCCCCACGGAAGTCCGCGCAGCGACGGACCGACCGGGCACAAAAAAGGCCGTCCTTGCGGACGGCCTTTGGGCCACTCGAGGCAACCGCTTAGAACCGGCGGTTGATCGAGAGGTTGACGCGCTTGTCGTTGTGGTACGGGTTGGCGCTGCGGAACTCGGCGTTGAGGTTGGCGCTGTAACCCTCCGGCAGGCGGTACGAGACGCCCAAGCCGAGCGTGGAGATCACGCTGCCGCTGGTGTCGCGTCCGGTGACGCTGAAGTTGGCGTCGCGGGCACCGGCGAAGGTGGCCGAGACGCTTTCGGCGTTGGAGTTCAGCTGCTTCTCGACGCCCAGGGAGAGGCTCAGGGCGAGCTCGGCCGAGACTTCATAACCGACCCCGAGGCCGAGGACGCCGCGGGTGCTGTTCGCGCTCATGCCGGCGACCGCGAGGTTGGCGCCCGTGCCGCTTTCGGTGAAGGCGTCGGTCTTGGAGCTGCCGTGCACCAGACCCACGGAGGGAGTCAGGCTGAGGCGTCCCTTGGTGAAGACCAGCATCGAGGCGGAAACTTGGGCGCTCGTATCGGTCAACTTGTTGTTGGCCGAGGTCGAGGTGCCGGAACCGGTCACGATCTGGTCGTCACCCGAGGTCGCGGTGGCCATGGTGCGGGTGCTGCCGAAGCGCAGGCTCGAGGAGGTGATGGCGGCCCGGAGCGAGACCGGGTAGACCCAATCGATCGAACCATTGAGGCTGAGGCCCACCACGCCGCCGTTGAGGTTGGTCGAGCTCGAGAGCGAGTTGATCCGGCCGATGTTATGGCCGTAGAACAAGCCGGCCTTCCAGCGCGAATTCAGGTGGTAGCTGATGTTCGCGTAGGTGGTCGAGCTGGAGAGACGGCGGTCGAACGCGGTGGAGGAACCCGCGGTGAAGGTGTTCGACACGTTGCTGTAGCCGGCGCCGATGCCCCAGTCGCCCAGGGTGTAGGACGTGGTCTGGTTGAGCGCGCCGTCCGACAGCGTGCGGGCCGTCATCTGGGCGTAATCCGTGAGGCCGAGGAAGGCCTCCGGGGAGTAGGAATCCAGCAGCGCGTCGGTGTTGGCACCGGCGTTGACCAGGGCCAGCGCGGCGCGGCCGGCGTTGGAGTTCGTGTCGATGAAGCCGACGCGGTTCGCACCGGCGGTCGTGGCCGAATCCGTCGTCTCGGTGACCGCGGTGGTCCAGAGGGCGCCCGCGACCGCCGCGCGGCCCGGGTTCGTGCCCCAGACGGCGAACGTCTGGCCGGCGCTCAGGCCCGTGCCGTAGAGGTTGCCGTAGAGATGGCCGGCATCCGTGCTGTTGTCGAAGAGCGTCCAGCCCGACAGGTCGCTGCCCGCGGTGTCGGCGAAGCGTCCGGAGATGCCGCCGGTCGACTTGAGCAGGGTCAGGGTATCGCCGCGGGAAACGGAGGTGAAGCCGTTCCACGAGATGATGTCCAGGGTGACGCCCGTGCCGAGGACGATGTTGCCGACGACGTTCGACTGGTCGTGGAAGGCATTGCCGGTGCCGGCCTGGGTGCCGCCGATCTCCGCCAGGAAGGAGGAGTTATTGGCCAAGGTCTCGGTGCCGGTCACGGTGAGCACGCCGGGCGAGTTGCCGGGGGCGAGGATGCCGTTGACCACCACGTTGCCGTTGATGGAGCCGGAACCGCCGAGGGTGGCGCCCGCGGCGACCGTCACGCTAGTGGTGGTGACGTCGCTATTGACCGTCAGGAGGCCGGCCTGGACGAGCGTGGCGCCGAAGTTGCTCGGGCTACCGGCAAGGGTCAACTGGCCCGCGGTCGTCTTCACGAGGTCGCCCGAGCCGGTGATGGAGCCGGTGTAGCTACCCTGTTGGATGGTCAGCGACTTGCCGCTGGCGATGTCGAGGTCGCCGGAGCCGCTGACGGCGGTGATTACGACGTTGCCGAGGAAGTTCACCACGCCCGTGCCGGAGCGGCTGGTGATGGTGGCGTTGCCCGCGAAGTTCGTGGTGCCGGAGCCGACGAGGCTAGTGAGGCTGGAGGTGCCGGCGCCGTTGAAGTTCAACGTGGCGTCGTTGGTCACCTGGCCGACGAGGTTCACGTTCTGGGTGATCGTCAGGGTGCCGCCACCCGTGTTGGTGGTGGTGCCGGTGTAGTTGACCAGGCCATCCAGCGTCAACAAGCCGCCGGTGGCCTTGACGAGCGAACCGCCGGAGAGGGAGCCGGCGAAGCTGCCGCTGTTGACGGTGAGCACCTTGCCGCCGGCGATGCTGACGGCGGCGGTGTTGGTACCTTCCAGGACGCCGACCGACGTGTCGCCCGAGAAGTTCGTGGCGCCCGAGCCGTTCAGGCCCGTGGAGAGCTCGGAGTTACCGGCGTTGGTGAAGTTCAGCGTGCCGTTGTTAGTCACCTGAGCGCCCAAGGTCACGGCCTGCGTGAAGGTCAACGTGCCCGCGCCGACGGTGGTGGTGCCGCTATAGTTACCGGCCCCATTGCCCGTCAGAGCCAGCGTGCCGCCGTTGGCCTTGACGAGGGAACCGCCACCCGTGAGGGTGCCCGCATAGAGACCGTTGTTGGCGGTGAGGACCTTGCCGTTGGCGATGCTGACCGTGGCGGCGATGGTGCCGTCCAAGGTGCCGACCTGGGTGTTGCCCGCGAAGCTCGTCGAGCCCGAGCCTTCGAGGCCCGTGGTCAGTTCGGTCAGGCCGGAACCCGAGGTGAAGTTCAAGCTGGCGTCGTTGGTGACTCGACCCGACAAGGTCACGTCGGTGTCGAACACCAAGGTGCCGGCATTGACGGTCGTGACACCCTGGTACCCATCGACGTTCGAGCCGCTGAGGGTGAGGGTGTTGCCGGTGGTCTTGTTCAGGGCGCCCTGACCGGAGATCGAGCCCGAGAAGCTACCGCTGGACAGCGTGAGCGTCTTGCCGAAGGCGATGCTAAGGCTACCGCTGTCGGCGATGGAAGCGATGCTCGCGTCATCACTGAAATTCGCCGTGCCGTTGCCGTTGCGATACGAAATCTGGGTCAGGCCCGCGAAGTTCGTGGTCCCGGAGCCGTAGAGATTAGTGATGGTGGCGGCGGCGCCGAAATTGACGTTGCCGTCGTTGGTCAGGTAACTGGAGATGTTCGCATTTCCGGTGACGACGACCAGCTGACCACCGTTGTTCACGACATCGATGGCGTTCAGGTTGCCGCCGATGCTGGTCGTGCCGGAGTAGTTGCGCAGGCTGCTGATCGAGGCGTTGCCGAACACCTGGGTGTTGGCGTTGTTCTCCAGGTAATTGCAGTTGATCAGGTTACCGCCGATGGACGTGCTACCACCGTAGGTGCGGACGTCGCTGATGGTGGCGTTGCCGATGATGGTAGCCGTTCCGGAGTTGTTCCGGAGGCTCGAGATCGAGGCGTCGCCGGACACCTGGGTGTTGGCGTTGTTCTCCAGGTAATTGCAGTTGATCAGGTTACCGCCGATGGACGTGGCACCACCGTAGGTCCGGACGTCGCTGACGGTGGCGTTACCGATGATGGTAGTGCTTCCACCATAATTCTGGATCAGTCCGATGGAGCTGGAGCCGATAAGCCCGTTGATGTTCACCTGACCCGAATAGTTACGGAGGTGATTGAGGCTGGCGACCCCGCCGACCGTGATGGTGGCGCCTCCGTTGTTGCTCTCAAGGTAGGTACCGGTCAGGTTGCCGACGACGGTGATGGTGTTGGCGTAGTTGTAGGTGTCCCCGAGGATGGCGTTGCTGCCGAACGTCGTGCTGCCGGAGTTCACCAGATAGTTGTTGATCCAGGTCGTACCGGTCGCGGCGCTGAAGCTCAACGTGCCGCCACCATTGACGGTGACCTGACCGGCGAGGTAGATCGCGTCGTGTTCGAACACCAGCGTGCCGTTATTGACGGTGGTAATGCCGGTGTAGTTGTCGACGTTAGCTCCCGACAGAACCAGGAGGCCGCCGCTGTTCTTGGTCAGGCTGCCGTTGCCGTCGATCGTAGCGGCGGTGGCGCCCTCGTTGACCGACAAGTTCGCACCTAGGGTGATGCGGCCGTTGCCGGCCAGCTGATTGATGGAGGAGCTGCCGTAGACCTGCAGCTCACCGTCGTTGACGCGCTGATTGATAGAGACGCCGGCATTGTTGATCCGGGTCAAACCATCACCCTGCAGGAGGTTGATGTTGCCGCCGGCGTTGATTTCGACGGAACTGCCGGAGAGGTTGTTGAGGCTGCCGGCGATGGTCGTCGAACCGTTGAACTGGAGGGTGGCGCCGTTGGCGTTGAGCACGTTGGTCACGCTGGAAGCACCCGTGAAGATGGTCGAGCCCCCGAAGTTGTTGGTCAGCGAGGAGAGCGTGGTCGTGCCCGTGGCCGAGCTGAAGCGCAGGTTCGCGTTCTGGTTGTTCACCACGCCGAGGGTCACGGCGGAGGTGAACTGCAGCGTGCCTCCGTTGACGGTCGTGGTGCCCGCGTAGTTATCGACTTCGAGCCCGGAGAGCACCAAGGTGCCGCCGCCGTTCTTCTCGAGATTGCCCGCGCCATTGATGGCGCCGCTGAAGCTGCCGCTCTGGATGGTCAGGGTCTTGGTGCCGTCATTGATGTTCAGGATCCCGGATCCGGAAAGCGCCCCGATGGTGGAGTCGGCGGCGAAGCTGACCGTCGCGGAGGAGCCGTTCTCCAGCGAGCCGATGGAATTGAGGCCGCCGGTGTTGGTGAAGTCCAGGATACCCGAGTTGATGGCGGTGACGATGGTGTTGCCCGCGCCGCCGACGTTGATCCGACCCTCGTTGAGGCGGATGGTGCCGGAACCGACGCCGCCGTCGGTGAGCGTGATCCGGTCCAGGTTCAGGATTCCCGCGGTGAGCTTGGTGAGCGAACCGGTGCCGGTGACGGTGGCGCCGGCGCCGATCGCCGTGCCCGAGTTGACGGTCACGACGACGTCGGACCCGTCGATGTTGAGCGTACCGCCGTTCAGGCGGGTGATGACGGACGAGGGGCCGGAACCCTGCAGGGTGAGGGTACCGCTCTTCATGGTGCCGACCGAGATGTATCCCGTCGCCGTCGCCGCGGGATTGCCGCCGGTGGTGTTGCCGAAGTTGGTGACGAGGGTTTGGACGCCGTTGAACTGGTGCGAGCCGCCGTTCAGGTTGACGATCTGGACGTCCGCGGAGGTGGAGGTGATGTTGCCGCCGTCGACGTTCGTGAACTCACCGAGCGTGCCGGTCAGGTTGACGATACCATCCACGAGGGTGCCCACTTCGGCCGTACCCTCGAAATTGACGGTGCCGGTTGCTCCACCGACATCGATGGTCCCGACGGTAGCGGAGCCGGTGACGGTCACGTTGAGGGTGACGTTACGCCTGTCCCCGAACAAACCCGGACCGGCGACGCCCAAGGGGGTGTTCCCGTTCAGGGCGTCGGCGAGCAGGTCGACGTCGAAGATGTAGTTGGAGAAGAGGTTGGTCGTGTTGACCGTGCCGCCGGAGATGTCCGCGGTCAGGGTACCGATCAGGTTCAGTACGTTGAAGCCGCCGCCGCCCGCGCCGTAGCCCCAGGTCAGGTCGGCCGGGAGGGTGTTGTCGAAGCCGTGGGGATCCAAGAGGGTGACGCCGCCGAAGTTGAGGGCGTTGTTGTAGATGACCAAGCTGCCGCGGGTGATGTTGGTCGTACCGGAACCATAGAGCTCGTCGAGGGTGATGGTCGAGTTGCCGCCCAGCGCCGGGTTGAGGGTCAAGGTGCCGTTGTTCCAGATCGTGCCGGTGATGGCCGAAGCGACCCCGGAGAAGTTAGCCGTCGCGCCTTGCTCGATCGCAAGGGTCGCCGCGGTGCGGTAGTTGACGCCGAACAGGGAGGCGCCGGTTTCCACGTAGGCCGAATTGATGCCGGCGAGGCCGCCGGATACCGTGTTGAGGCGACCGCCGGAAACCAGGACATCGCCGGCGAAAGCATTGGCGACCGCAAGGTTGAGGGTGCCGGCGCCGCTCTTCTCGAGCTGCACGGTGAGCGAGCCGGTAATCTGGCCGGTGATGATGGCGTCCACGGCCGCGGCGCCGTCGCCGACTTCGATGTTGCGGTAGGCAGGACCCACGCCGAGGTTGAGCGCGTTATTGAGGGTCAGAGTGTGCGTCGAATTGCCATCGGCCAGGACCAGGGTCTGGAAGGGCAACTTGGTCGCCCAATCGATGGTGGCGCCGGCCGCATCCAGAGTGACCTGGCGGGCAGCCCCGATGGCGCTGAAACCCGCGCGGAAGCCGGTGAATTGGACCTCGCCCGGACCAGTGCCAACCACGCGGGAGAAATCGGCCGCCGCCAGCTCCACGATGCCGTCGAATAGCTCGAGGTTACTGTTGGCCAAGGCACCGACATTATTGAGGCGCAGGGCCCCGCCATACATGTAGGTACGATCGGTATAGGTGCTCAAGCCGGACAAAGTCAGGCGTCCGGAGCCGGACTTGTACAAGAAGCCGTTACCCAGGGTGACATCGCCAGAAATCGCGGTGTTGCCCGCGCCCGTCACGACCAGACCCTGATTGGAGACGCTGTTGACCTGATTGCGGATTTCGAGGTTGACCCCCGAGTTTACATTTAAATTAGTCCAGCCCGGACCGCTAAGGCTGACGGAACCTAGGCTCAAGGTGGCGGTCGCGCTGGGAGCGAAGGAAGCGTCCCGCGCCACGGACAATACGACAGAAGAGATGTCCAGGTCGCCGAGGGATTGGGTGAGCGAAGGGGCGTCAGGGGTCGCGGCCCCGATGGTGATCGTCGAGCTGCTGGTCTGCTGGACGTCATTGCCGAGGTTTAGATTCTGGTCGCCGACGAGATTCAGGTTGCCGCCCGTAAGCTGAACCGTGGCGGAACCGAGTCCGTCGACGGACTCGACCTGCAACGTGCCGGCCGCGACGTCGACGACTCCGGTCAGGCCGACGTTGTTGCCGGTGAGAACCAAGGTGCCAGCGCCGATGGTGCCATCGGAGACCTTGCGGAACGTCCCGGAGCCCGCGAGCTGGCCGGCGAAATTGCCCGACCCAACCCCGACGGTCTTCAAGGCGGCGAAGTCCAGCGTGGAGGTGAACGTGCCGGTGAGGACACGGATGAGGCCGTCACCCGCGAAGGTGGTGCTGCCCGAACCGGACAAGCCCGAATTCAGGATCGTGATGCCGGCATTATCGGAGAAGAGCAAGGTGGCATCATTGGCCACGGCGCCGTTCAGCGTCACGGCCTGCGTGAACTCCAAGGTGCCCGCATTGACCGTCGTGCCGCCGACCCAAGAGCCAGCGATGGAACCATCCAAGGTAAGGGTACCATTGCCATTCTTGGTCAGGCTGCCGGCATCCAGGCCGAAGGTGCCGCCGATGGTGGTGTCGCCGGCGCCGGTGACGACGAGGCTTTCATTGGCAAGGGCGCTCACGGAACCCGTCGTGAGCTTGGCGCCCGCACCGACGTCGAAGGTGGAGATGCCGCCCGCGCTGTCGAGGGTGACGTTGCCGAAGGCCAAGGTGGCCGTTTCGCCGAGGTCGAAGTTGATGCCCTGGGCCACATTCAGGGTGTAAGCGCCCATGGTCAAATCGCCGAGGGTCTGAGTCAGCGAGAGGGTCGCCGGAGTGAAGGCCTCGAGCGTGATCGTCGTATCGGCGGAAATCTGGACGTCGTTGGTGCGGGTCTGGGAGGAGTTGCTGACCAAGGTCAGGTCGCCACCGGTCAGCTTGATGGTGACGGCACCGGAACCCAGGGCGTCGAGGGACTCGGCCCGGACAACGCCGTCGAAGATCTCGAAATCGGCGGAAAGGCCGCTATTGTCGCCGGAAAGGGTCAAGGTGCCCGGGGAGACCTTCTTGATGGAACCATCTCCGGTGAGGTCGCCGGAGAAAGAGCCCTCGGAAAGATCGAGAGTCTTGTTCAGGGCAGTATTAATGGTTCCGCTTCCGGAGAGGTTGAGAATGGACGAATTTCCGGCGAGATTCAGGTAGCCCGAACCGGAGCGGGCGCCGATTGAGGCGTTGCCCGAGAAGCTGCTGTAGCCGGAAACAGACCCGCCCAAGGACAAGACGCCAGCGGTGCCGGCGGCATTGGTGAAGAGCAGGTCGGCATCATTGGTCACGACCGAGTCAACGAGGACATTGGACTGCGTGAACGCAACGGTGCCATTGAGGACGTTGAGGGAGTTGGACTGATAAAGGGTGGAACCGAGGGAGAGGGAACCCGTGCCATCCTTCTCAAGGGCGAAAGCTTGGAGGCTGCTGGCGATGATGGTATCGCCCGCACCTGTGACGGTCAGGGTGGCGAGAGGAGAGGAAGTCGAAATCGGATCCTTGAAATCGAAGAGACTACCAGCACCCGCGCTGATAGAGGGGAACAGGCCGCCAAAACTAACCGAGGTGAAAAAGGTGATATTCCCGCCCCCGGCGAGGGCAGTAATCGAACCAGTCGTCAAAAAATCGAATCCGGCATGGTAAATGGTGCGGGAATTGAGGCCGTCCGCATTGCTGAAAGTAAGGCTGTTGAAAGGGAAGGCAGCACCAAGGTCGTAGATGATAGCGGTATTATCCGCATTGCTGGAGCCGAATCCGAAAAAGAGATCGTCCCCGATGGTCGGGAGGGATGCCGTGGTGGAAGTGGAATCCGTCCACCAGTTACCGGGATAACTGAAGAAAGACGGACCAGTGGGGCTGGCAACCGCGTCGAAGTAGACATCCGCGGCCTTGACCTTGGTGGGCATCACCGTCGCGGAGAGCGCGAAGGCGGCGGCGATGAGGAAACCGAGACGGGGGCGGGAGGTTTTGGTAGCCATGATAAGATGTAAGGTAGGTCTTTCGCTATATCTTAAATAGAAATCAGCAAGTCCCATTTCGGGGCCTCCGGGATGGGACGGCTGCCCGCAACCTCGGCCCGACGACCGACCGGGACGCGAGCGACGAATCGGACGCAAATCGGCAACGCTGTGGTTTTATCGCCACCACGCCGCCGCCTCCGGGCCGGATTCCTAAAAATCAATCGTATAAAGGGTGCGGACGCGAATAAGGACGGTCGAAAAACCAAGAAGCGCCATAAAATCTGGGCGATGGCCCCCGCATCTCCCGCGGTGACGCCCTCGGCTGTCGCTCGGCCGTGCTCGAGGTAGGGCTGACCGTCATAGGTCGGCCGCGTATCGATCGGGCCGGCCCCGGCCCAGCAGGGCCGCAGGCATGGGTCTGGCTTCGCCTCGCGCGGCGATGGCGTGCCTGACCCCGTGCCAAGGCCCGATCCGTCGGCACTAGGGCAGCACGCGGCACTACCCTACCCGCGCGCGGAGGCCCCGACTAGAGGCAAAAGGTGCGCCCTTGCCCACATGTCACCGTGCCCACTTGCCCCCTCTGCCTCTCCTCGACTCAGCACTCGACCCTGCACTCCGTACTCGATCCTGCACTCCGCCCCCTATGCCTCTCTGGTAGGGCTGACCGTCCTCGGTCGGCCGCATACCGATAGGGTCGGCCGCGGACCAGCAGGGCCGCCAGCATGGGGTCTGGCTTCGCCTCGCACAGCGATGGCGTGCCTGACCCCATGCCAAGGCCGACTCCGGACCAGCAGGGACGCTGGTCCCTGCCTCAATGCAGCTAGGTTCGCACGCAGTGCTACCCGCGCGCCGCGATAACCTCTCGCCAGCGTCCGAGGCCCCGCCCAAATAGACCTATGCCCTCCCCGGCCCACCCCGCCGTCCCCCGCCGCCTTGCCCACGCCCTTGGCGCCACCCTGCTTACGCTGCTCGCC
>JACCDW011049972.1_pt1 | contig 10234 bp, 18 predicted proteins | sample 7449781 | NCBI WGS metagenome assembly JACCDW01 (sample SAMN15323449, study PRJNA562643) | freshwater metagenome | isolation source: river surface water | place: USA:Blue River Watershed | collected 2017-08-18 | reverse complement strand
TGCATGATGAGCAATCTTTAGCTAAGATTGGTGATACGGTAGAATTTTATATCGGAGCTCCAAAATCTAAGACAAAATTCATGTATTTACATCGTGTTGTTTAAGTAAGGTAGCACTATGATTCAAAAAGAATCTTTTCTTGATGTAGCAGATAATTCTGGTGCAAAGTTATTGCAATGTATTCACATTATAGGTAGTACCCATAAGCAATTTGCTTATTTGGGAGATCTTATAAAGTGTGCTGTAAAAGTTGCTGTTCCTCAAGGAATTGTAAAAAAAAGTGATGTTGTTGATGTTTTGATTGTGCGAACACGAAAAGAGTTTCGTAGAAAAGATGGATCATATATTCGCTTTAGTGATAATGCAGGTATTATTGTTAAAGATGGTAAAATGGTTGCAACTCGTGTTTTTGGACCAATAGCTCGAGAAATTCGTGCTAAGGGTTATGCTAAAGTTATATCATTAGCACCAGAAGTTTTATAAGGTTATACAGATGAAAACGTTAAAAAAAGACGACAAAGTCGTTGTTTTAACAGGAAAAGATAAAGGTAAACAAGGCGAAATTATGGCTTTTGACTTTAAAAATAATAAAGTCAAAGTAAAAGGTATTAATATTATTACCTGCCATGTAAAAGCAAAACGTCAAGGTGAAGTAAGCTCTATTCAAAAAAGAGAAGCTTTCATTCATATATCGAATGTTTTGCCAGTTGATAGTTTAACTGGACTGCCTGTTAGATTAAGTAAATTAAAAAGAAAATAATATCAAGGCGTCATAAGGGTTATTAAATGAACAAGGCATATCAACCACGCTTAGAGGAATTTTACAGAAATACATTGGTTGCTCAGTTGCAAAAAGAATTAGCATTGTCTAATGTGATGGAAGTTCCAAAAATCTCTAAGATTGTTTTGAACATTGGTGTAAAAGAAGCTGTAGGTGATAGTAAAGTTTTGAAAAAAATAGAAGAAGTTTTATCTTCTATCGCTGGTCAAAAAGCTGTAAGAACTATTGCTAAAAAATCTATTGCTGGATTTAAGATTAGAGCTGGCATGCCACTTGGAACTATGGTTACATTGCGACGAGACAGAATGTATGAATTTCTCGATAGGTTGATTAACTTGTCTTTACCTACAGTACGAGATTTTCGAGGTTTACCTTCAAAGCTTGATGGTCGTGGTAATTACAACATCGGAATTAAAGAATGGGTTGTATTTCCAGAAGTAGATTATGATACAGCAAGTAAAATATACGGTTTGAATATTTCTATTCATACAACGACAAATAATGATAAGCATGCATATGCATTACTGAAAAGTTTTGGTATGCCATTTGCTCAAAAAAATAGTTAAGATTAATAGGATTCGTATATGGCAAAAAAATCTTCTGTTGAAAAAAATAACAAAAGAATACGTTTGGTCGAACAATATAAAGACCGACGTTCTGTATTGAAAAAAGCAACTACAGATCTTTCGCTTACTTTGGAAGAACGTATGGCTGCTCAAGCAAAACTTTCGAAATTACCTAAAAATTCAAGTGCTACACGAATTAGAAATCGCTGCAGTCAAACAGGTAGATCACGAGGGTTTTTGAGATTTTTTGGTGTGTCGCGTATTGTTTTTCGTGAGCTTGCTTCAGCTGGGTTATTACCAGGTGTACGCAAAGCTAGCTGGTAGAGAATAAGGAAATTGTATGTCAATTGATATCATAGGAAATTTTTTAACAGTTATTCGAAATGGAATAATGCGTTCTAAGTCTTCTGTTGTTACATCATATTCAAATATGAAACACGAGCTTGCATTAATTTTGCAACAAGAAGGATTTATTAATGCAATTGAAATTTTACATGAAAATGATGTTGTTAAAAAACAGATTAAAATAGTACTGAAATATGTAAACAATGAATCAGTTATTCATGAAATTACACGAGTAAGTAAACCAAGCCGTAGAATTTATGCTGGTATTGGCGATATGAAACCAGTTATTGGTGGATTAGGCGTTTCAGTTTTAACAACCAATAAAGGTTTGTTAACTGATAAAACAGCTAAAAAAATGCGTGTTGGTGGTGAAATTATTTGTACAGTGTGGTAGTAGAAAGGGCCGTGCATGTCTAAAGTTGGTCGCAGATCAATATCAACAGCAAATGTTCAGGTAAATATTGAAGGACAAAATATACAATATAAAGGTCCTCAAGCTGAAGGCACACATTTATTGCCAGATTGTTTACAAGCTACATTAGCAAATGATGAATTAACGTTAAGTTTAAAAAATCCAGCAGATAAAAAAAATAATAATTTTTGGGGTTTGCATAGAGCATTGTTATTTAATGAAATATCAGGGGCTCGTGAAAAATTTAAAAAAGAAGTTAAAATTGTTGGACTTGGTTTTAAAGGAATATTACAAGGAAATGAAATTGTATTTTCTTTAGGATATAGTCATAAAATTAATTTTTCTTTACCAAAAAATGTATCTGTTGAAATTGATAAAACAGGTCAAAATATAATTGTAAGTTCTTTTGATAAATTCTTAGCGGGTGACGTCGCTCAAAAAATACGAGCTTTACGTCTTCCTGAGCCGTATAAAGGTACTGGAATTAAATTCGCTGAGCAAGTAATTATACGTAAAGCTGGTAAAACAAAAGGCGATAAATAAAAGCTAAGGTTTGGATATGAAACAAAAAAAATTGCAAAAAAATCGTGAGCGAAGAGCTCAGCGAGTGCACTATAAAGTCCAGATGACAGCTGGTGGCAAACCAAGAGTTGTTGTTTTTAGAAGTTTAAATCATTTATATATTCAAATGATTGATGATGCAAATCGTACAACAATTGCTGCTTCATCAACATTGACCATAAAAAATGATAACGTTGACAAAACAGCAGCAGCTCGTTTAGTAGGAATTGACTTAGCTGAAAAAGCAAAGCATGCAGGTATTACTGAAGCTTGTTTTGATCGAGGTAGATTTTTATATCATGGGCGTATAAAATCAGTTGTTGAAGGCTTGCGTGAAGGCGGTCTGCAAATCTAATATAAGATTATAAGCAGTATAGAATGGTAAATATATATGAATAAAAAAATTGTTCAAAAGCAAGAAGAAACATCATTTGAAAGTGTTGTAAGTGTTCGTCGAGTAACTAAAGTTACTAAAGGCGGAAAACGTTTTGCATTTTCAGCATTTGTTGTTTCTGGTGATCAAGATGGAAGCGTTGGAATTGCTTTAGGAAAAAGTAGAGAAGTTTCTTCTGCTATTGCAAAAGCAACAGTAAAAGCTCGAAAAGAACGTATTAAAATTTCTTTGAGAGGAAATACTATTCCTTACAACGTTACAGGTAAGCATGGTGCAACAAAAGTTATTTTGTGTTCTGCGTCAAAAGGTACAGGTTTAATTGCTGGTGGATCTGTAAGAGCTGTTATGGAAGCGCTTGGCATTAAAGATGTTTTAGCGAAATCGTTAGGTGCATCTTCAAGTCAAAACGTAGTAAAAGCAACATTAAATGCTTTATCTAAATTGCGTTCTTTACAACATATTGCAAATCTACGTGGTAAAACAACAGAACAAATTATTAAGGGAAACGATGTTGCAGCTTAATACTTTAGTTAAATTAACTAAAAAAAGAAAACGTGTTGGTAGAGGCGGATCTCGTGGTGGAACAGCTGGTAAAGGTGGAAAAGGACAAAACGCTCGTTCTGGCGGTGGTGTTCGTGCTGCTTTTGAAGGCGGTCAAATGCCTATATCTCGTCGTTTACCAAAACGTGGATTTAACAATTCTGAATTCGCTCAAAAAATACAAGCAGTAACATTGCGTCAAATTGAAGCATTTTGCCAAGATGGTGATGTAATTACGAAAGATCTTTTGATTGAAAAAAGATTGTTAAAAAAAGGTTGGTTGTTAAAAGTTTTAGCAACTGGAACTTTATCTAAAAAAGTGACAATTGAAGCTCATGCATTTAGTCAAGGTGCTATGGATTCAATTACAAGAGTAGGCGGAGAGGCTAGAGTTATACAAGAGAGGTAAGCCGTGGTTTTATTGAAAAGCTTTCGCAACATTTTTATTATTTCAGAATTGAGAAAAAAAATACTTTTTACATTAGCAGTTTTGATAATTAATAGGATAGGTACCTATATTCCAGTTATTGGGGTTAATGTTCCTATGTTAGCAGATTTAATGCAGCAAAAATCTGGTATAGGAGGTTTGCTTGGTTATTTTGATATTTTTTCAGGCGGTGCGTTAAGCCGTTGTACGGTCTTTGCGCTTGGAATTCAAGCTTATATTTCATCTTCTATTTTTATGCAAATTCTAGGTATGACTGTACCGACGTTTGAGCAACTTATGAAAGAAGGTGAATACGGCAGAAAAATTATTAATCAATATACCCGTTATTTAACACTTGCTATAAGTGTTGTTTATAGTTTTTCATATGCTTTGCTTTTAGAAAGCAAAGGAATCGTTTTAACGCCAGGATGGGGTTTTAGAATTACTTTCATTTTAACATTAACAGCAGGTTCTATGATTGTTATGTGGATGGGTGATCAGATATCTTTATATGGCATTGGAAACGGAAGCTCGGTACTTATTTTTGCTGGGATAGTTTCGAATTATCCAGCACACGCTCTTAAATTAATGACTTTGGTTGAACAAGGTCACGTTAATATTATTATGGCGTTATTAGTTTTAGTTGCTTATTTATTGATTACAGCTGGAATTGTGCTACTTGAAAAAGGAGATAGAAAAATCCCTGTTCATTATGCACGACGAGTCGTTGGGAATCGAGTATATGGTGGTCAAAGCACGTATATTCCTTTTAAAATAAATGGTGCTGGAATTATGCCTGTTATTTTTGCTTCAACGGTATTACGATTTCCGTTAATTATTGCAGGAATGTTATCAACTTACATTCCATCGTTACAAATGGCGATAGCACCATTTTATAGTGGTCCATTGTTTTATGTAGCAGAGTTTATTTTAGTTATTATGTTTTCGTTTTTTTATACTGCTTTGTTTATTAATCCAGCAGAACTTGCTGAAAATATTAGAAAAGGTGGTGGTTTTGTTCCAGGATTACGTCCAGGAAAACAAACTGCAGAATATTTTAACTATACATTAACTCGTGTTGGTTTGGTTGGAGCTATTTATCTTGCAACATTATCAGTATTACCAGTAATATTACAAACGATTTTCCATATTCCATTTGAAGAATCTGGAACGTCTATGTTGATTGTTATTGGTGTTGCTTTAGAAATATCGAATCAAATTGAATCATATTTAATTGAACGTCGTTATGAAGGTTTTTTACGTGGTGGTAGATTAAAAGGTAGGTCTGTACGTTCATGAATAAGAAGGCAGTTATATTTTTAGGGCCACCAGGAGCAGGAAAAGGGACGATTTCTGCTTTATGTGAAAAAGAATTCAACTGGAAGCACTTATCAACAGGTAATGTTTGTCGAGAAAATATTGTTAATAATACTCAAATTGGTCAAGAGATAGCAGCAATTATTGCTGCTGGTAAATTAGTTCCAAATGATATTATTATGCACATGATTACGTTATGGATAGGTACACATCAAGATAATTTAGATGGGATTATCTTTGATGGTACGCCACGAACACTTGAACAGGCAGTATTTGTTGATGCAATGTTACAAGAGAAATTTAATAATTTTGAAACATCTGTCATTAAATTTGATGTTAGTGAAGATGTTTTAATGAATAGAATTGAATCAAGGGTTGTTTGTGGAAATAAAAATTGTCAGCGGGTTTATTCTATGAACCATGATAGTGAATTAAGACCGAAACAGTCGATGCAATGCGACGTATGCAATTATGAATTAATTCATAGACCTGATGATTCTAAGGCAACTTTAAAAAAACGTCTTGAAGTCTATTATCAACATGAAAAAGATATGTTAGACTATTATAAAGATAAGGATGTTAAAATTCTTATTGTAAATGGTCAAGATCCTATAGATAAGGTTTTTCAACATATTAGTTTGATCGCGAATAATTCTTCATTATGATAATAAAAAGTAAAGATGCTCTTTTTAAAATGAAAACAGCAGGTCAATTGCTTGCTGAGATATTTGAAAATATAAAAAATATAATACAACCTGGTGTAACGACATTGATGATAGATCAATGGATTTCTGATGAGTTGAAACGTAATAATTTAGTTTCACAGTCAAAAGGTTACATGGGGTATAAACATGTAAGCTGTATATCGGTTAATCATGTTGTTGTTCATGGCGTTCCTTCAGCACAAGTTGTTTTACAGCAAGGAGACTTGGTTAAGGTTGATGTTTGTGCTGCATGGAAAGGGTATTGCGCAGATATGGCAAGAGCGTTTCTTGTTGATGTTAAAAATCCTTCCCAAGAAATGCAAGTTTTTATACAGACGGCTTATGATGCTTTAAATGCAGGAATTAGTAATGCTGTTGTAGGTAATAAATTATTTGATATTTCTTATGCAATACAACATTTTACTGAACAAAGAAATTATGGAATAGTGCGTGATTTTGCTGGTCATGCAATTGGCAAAAATATGCATGAAGAGCCAGAAGTTCCTAATTTTGGTAAAAAAAACACCGGAATGGTATTGCGTGCTGGTATGACATTTGCTATTGAACCAATGATTACTATGGGAACGTATGAAGTTTCTATTTTAGATGATGGTTGGACAGTAGTTACAAATGATCATAAATTAGCGATGCATGTTGAAGATACAATAGTGATTACAGATCATGGACCAGAAATTTTAACAAGGTTACAAAGGTAATTATATGAGTAAAAAAGACGATATAGTATGCATTGATGGTGTCGTTCAAGATACCTTGCCAAATGCAATGTTTAAAATAGTAATAGATGGCGGGCATACGATTTTGGGACATGTTTCAGGAAAAATGAGAATGAATTACATTCGAATTTTACCTGGAGATAAAGTAGCTTTAGAGCTTTCTCCTTATGACTTAACCCGTGGTAGAATTGTAAGACGGTATAAAAGTTAATAACACCTTGATAGATAGAAAGATGCGACTATGAAAGTAAGAACATCCATAAAAAAAATGTGCGGAGAATGCAGGGTCGTACGAAGAGATGGAATTGTACGAATTATTTGCGTAAAAGATCCTCGTCATAAGCAACGTCAAGGATAAGATAAAAGTAAGATCAGTATAAAGGTAATATATGGCAAGAATTTCGGGTATAAATTTACCTACCAACAAACGCATAGAATATGGTTTGACGTATGTATATGGTATTGGATTGAAATCTGCAAGAGATATTTTAAATAAAGCAAAAATTAATTTTGATATTCGTGTTAAAAATTTAACCGATCAAGATGTTGCTCTTATTCAAAAAACAGTAAACGAATATTGTCCAACAGAGGGTGATTTACGTAAAGAAGTTTTAATGAATATTAAACGACTTCAAGAAATTAACTCTTATAGAGGCTTACGACACAGAAAAGGTTTACCTTGTCGTGGTCAACGTACAAAAACAAATGCAAGAACTAAAAAAGGTCCTAAAAAAGCTGGTTCTGCAGTTGCATTAAAACGTAAAATAGCTAAAAAATAAAGTTTTAGGTAGATAAAGGGAACAATGGCTTATAAAAAGAAGTCCAAAAAAGTCAAACGTCAATTGAGCAGTGCAGTTGTTCATGTTAAATCAACATTCAACAATACATTAGTAACAATTACGACTGAAGATGGAAATGTTATTTTGTCAGGAAGCGCAGGAAAATCTGGTTTTAAAGGTTCTCGAAAAGGAACACCTTTTGCTGCTTCACAAATTTCATCAGTACTAGCTAAAGATATGACTTTAATGGGTATTAAATCTGTAGAAGTAAATTTACAAGGTCCTGGATCAGGTCGTGATTCAGTGGTAAGATCGCTTCAAGGCGCTGGTTTAAATATCTCTGTTTTACGAGACGTGACCCCATTACCACATAATGGTTGTCGTCCTGCTAAAAAGCGTCGTGTATAACAAATAATTTATTACGGATAAATATTAATTATGAAAACAAATCCAAAAACACAAGCAGATACAAATTCTTCAGAGAATCAATCAGCGAAAAAAGCTTTTAAGCGTGTTTCTGAATATGGTAAACAGCTTGCAGAAAAACAAAAAGTAAAAGAAATGTACGGCATGCGTGAAAAACAATTCCGTCGTTTTTATACTATAGCATCAACAGCTGTGCAAGGTGCTCCTGGTGAAAATTTGCTTAATTTGTTAGAGCGTAGAGTCGATAACGTCGTTTATCGTTTGAAAATGGCTACAACTCGTTCACAAGCTCGTCAAATGATTGTTCATGGCCATATTAAAGTTAATGGTAAAAAAGTAACTTCACCATCATACTTGGTTAATGTTAATGATGTTATTGCTCTTGCAGATACAACTTTATCAAATAAAGTTATGCTTGAGCAAATTATTGATAAACGTATGAGCATTGGGATTAAAGTTCCAGAATGGTTAGAGTTAGTAAAAAAAGATAGAACTGGAAAAGTATTACGTCAACCAGTGCGATCTGATTTACAGACACCTATAGAAGAGTATTTGATTGTTGAGATGTACTCTAAGTAATCGTTTAATTAAGGGTTAGGGCAATTATTATGAGTAAAGAATATAAACCATTAACATTACCAAAATTAGGTTGGGATAAACAATCAATGTCCTCTAATTTTGGAAAATTAACAGCAGAACCATTAGAACCTGGTTTTGGTATTACTTTAGGTAATGCGATGCGTCGAGTTCTTCTTGGTGCTATTGAAGGAACTGTTGTTACTTCAGTTGTTATCAAAGGTGTTAATAATGAATTTGCATCAATCCCTGGAGTTGTTGAAGATATAATGCAAATTGTTTTAAATATAAAACAAATCATTATTAAAAATAAAACAAATACTTCAGGTAAGATGAAATTGTTAGTTTCTTCTCCTAAAGCAGTAACTGTTGCTGATATTACTTGTGATGAACATTTAGAACTAGTTAATCTTGATCATGTTCTTGCTCATGTTTCTCAGGGTGGTATTTTAGATATTGAATTCAATGTCGAATCTGGTCGAGGTTATCAAGTTGCTCAATGGCCAATAGGTCAATCTTTGCAAGAAGATGGACGTATTTATCTTGATGCAATGTTTTCTCCTGTGCGTAATGTGACATGTAATGTTGATAAAACTCGTGTTGGAAAAGATATTGATTTTGATAAAATGACCTTAGAAATTACAACGAATGGTGCAATTTCTCCAGTTGATGCGCTTAATTATGCAGTGTCAGTATTACGCACTCAATTAGAAAATTTCTTAATTGGGGCTGAAATTCCTTTTAATGAAATCTCTGGACAAGAAAGTGTGACAAGTGTTGTTGATACAGCTGATTTTGAAGATTTTGGCTTGAAAGGTATTTCCTTAGAATTATTGATGAAGCCAATTGAAGAATTAGAGTTTTCAGCTCGAGCACATAATTGTTTAGTAAATGCTGATATTCGCCGTGTTATTGATTTGGTGAATTTTACAGAAGATGAAGGTTTAAAAATTAAAAATTTTGGTAGAAAATCCCTTGACGAAGTAAAAGAAATCTTACGATCTTTAGGTCTTCGTTTGGGAATGGATATCAAAGAAGATGTTGTTATCAAAGCATTGCAAAAACAGAGCAAATAACAGCGAAAAGGATATACAATGAGACATTTAAGTGGTAAAAAAAAGCTGAACATGAAAGGTTCATACCGTAAAGCTTTTTTAAGAAACCAGGTTATTCACTTTATTAATTTTGGTCATATTGTTTCAACGACAGCAACAATTAAAGAAGTTCGTCGTTTGGCAGAAAAATTAGTAACTATAGCTCGAGAAGGTAATGAATTTAATCCTCGTCGCAAAGCTCAAGCTATGTTACCATACAGTCAAGAAGCATTATTAAAATTGTTTAAAGAGATTGCTCCGCAATACGTTGATCGTCAAGGTGGATATACTCGAATTTTACCATTAGGTAAACGTCCAAGTGATACAGCTTCGATTTCACGTTTGCAATGGGTGTAATGAATAATCAAGCAATTGAAATTCAAGTTTTACAAGTAATTGAAGAGATGAAGCCTTATGTACAATCTCATGGCGGTGAGATAGTTTTATTTTCAATCGACAATTTTCAAGTAAACATCAAATTAAAAGGGACATGTGATACATGTCCTCTTTCTTTTTATACCATTACGTTTGGATTAGAAAAAAAAATACAAGCAAAATTGGGCGAGAAATTTACAGTA
>JACCDW010249923.1_pt1 | contig 10236 bp, 10 predicted proteins | sample 7449781 | NCBI WGS metagenome assembly JACCDW01 (sample SAMN15323449, study PRJNA562643) | freshwater metagenome | isolation source: river surface water | place: USA:Blue River Watershed | collected 2017-08-18 | reverse complement strand
CCGCTCGGGCAACCCGCCAAGGTCGAACGTTTTACGGCTGGTGAAGATTACCTCAAATTAATCGGCAGAGGTAATTCGTCGCTTGCGGGAGCGAATAGCCAACCCAATGAACAGCACTATTGCAGCCCCAAGGATTGCTTTCACAGAATTAGTAAGAAGATTTGATCCGGATTCTAGATCTGTTGTTTTTTCATTTTCACTTGTTACAACAGCTGCCTCTGTTACGTTAAAAATGAAACTTCCATTGAGAATATGTCCGTCAGCAGAAACAACACGATACTTAACTTCAAAAGTACCTAATTCAGAAGTCGTGTTTAGCAGACGAGTAATTCGTGCGCCCTCAGTGTTTGTTTCGCCCATACCCAAATCTTCACCACTTGGACTTATGATCGAGACTGAATTACCACTTCCTAAATTTAAAAGTTCTTCGTTGAATTCCAGCTCAATCTGCTCTGGCAACTCTTGGATGTATGAAGATGCACTTGGATTCGATGAAACTAATTCAGAGTGTGCGTGTGCAGATGGGAAAACGGAACTCAATAAAATGGCTGAGAATAAAACTAGTAGTTTTTTCATACCCTCTTCTTTGGGTGAGCTAATAAGTAATCAATGGCTGACTTTGCAAAGTTAGCAGATAAATCAGGAGCATGTTTGCCTTTATTAATCGTCCAGAGTTCTGAATTTGCTCCAGTCTTACAACCTTTATATCTCATGACCGTAGTTTCGGCTCCAGCAAGTTTGCTATCTAAATCCAATCGTGGAAGCACTCGGTATGGCTTCTTGCCACACTGATTTAGCTTTCCCCACAAGTCAATGGTTTTTCGGGCAGATGGATATGCGCTGCTAAACAAGTATCCGCCCGTGTATGAAATAACCGCGTCAAATGTTCCATGAACTTGAAGCACACTTACTGGCGACGTTGGTTTACAACTTTGAGGGTTTGAATATGTAGCACCAGCCAAGCTGACAATGGCTGCGATGCGATCTGATTGATTGCACGCCATGCGATGAGCCATAAAGCCGCCGTTTGAGTGGCCCATTAAGTAGACGCGATCAGGGTCAACGGAATAATCCTTTGAAACTAAATCAATAATGCTTAACAAATACGCTTCGTCATCAACCGTACTGGAATCAAAATTGCAACATGCTGGAGTTGCATTCCAAAAGAGACGATCATTTGAATCCTTGGTGCCGCTTGGATACACAGCCAAGATTCCTTTTTCATCTGCAACTTTTCCAAGAGCAAAATAACTCTCTGCGTATGGACTTTGTGCGGTGTATCCATGCATCGCAATAATCAGTGGCGCTGGTGTGCCTGATTTATATTTTGCAGGCACAACTAAAGTAAATGGCCGCTCCCCTTGATAGGCAACATCTGTGGCCTGTGCTTGCGCCATCGGCAGAATGCTTATCAGCAAAAGCAATACGGATAAGCGTGCTCGAATCATGGTAAAAATCTAGTCCACCAAAGCAGAAATTTCATAACTTATCGGGTGAGAAGATAAGATGAGTAAATGGCTGACAGCAGTTTTGACATCACTTCCAAGATTGATCGCATGGAACTCGACAATGCGATTAACCAAGCAATCCGAGAAATTGATACTCGCTTTGATTTCAAGAACACAGGTTCTTCTATCGAACTCAAGGGTGAAGTAATCAACATCGAAGCTGACACCGAAGAGCGTGCGAAGGCAGCTCTGGATGTAGTCAAAGACAAGATGGTTAAGCGCGGTGTATCTCTAAAGCATTTAGATGCTGGCACTCCACAACTCAGTGGAAAGATTTACAAGATTGCCGCACCACTTAAAGAGGGCATCTCGACTGAAAATGCCAAGAAGGTTGCAAAGTTTTTACGCGATGAAGGTCCAAAGTCTTTAAAGACTCAGATTCAAGGCGATGAACTTCGAGTAACAAGTAAGAGCCGTGATGATTTACAGACAGCCATGGCGCTTGTAAAAGATGGTGCATGGGACTTTGCAGTTCAATTTACGAATTTCCGTTAATTGACTAGATATAAAACCGGATTAATCTTCGGTGTCTCCGCTTACACATTGTGGGGCGCATTCCCCTTGTATTGGCCACTTTTGCAGCCAGCAACTCCTATGGAAATTGTTTCTCACCGTGCTGTCTGGTCTCTATTTTTCTGCTTAGTTGCACTGGGAATTGCTAAACAACTTAAAAGCACATACGCATTACTAAAGATTCCACGAGTCTTTTTCCGCTTGTTATTTGCTGCAGGGTTGATTTCAGTAAATTGGCTGGTCTATATCTGGGGAGTAAACAATAAGCACGTCGTTGAAACTGCACTTGGGTACTACATCAATCCGCTCATCATTATTGCTTTTGGTGTCATTATGTTGCGCGAAAAAATGCGCACACTTCAATGGGTGGCAGTTGGCTTTGGAGCACTCGGCGTCGTCGTATTAACAATTGATTATGGCCGACTTCCATGGATTGCATTGGCGCTAGCTTTTTCTTGGGGCTCATATGGGCTTGTAAAGAAGCAACTAAACATTGGTGCACTTGAAGGTTTAGCTATCGAAACATTGCTTTCACTCCCGTTTTACGGTGGTTATTTGATCTATGTCGGGCTCAACGGAACCGGACAGTTGGGATCATCTCTTGGTTTATCTCTACTTCTAATTGGCGCTGGTGTTGTGACGGCAATTCCGCTCTTGTTATTTAACGGCTCTACAACTCGGCTGCCATTTACGATCATTGGTTTACTTCAATACATCACACCAACAATTCAGTTCTCTATTGGAGTCTGGGTGCGCCACGAAGATATGCCAACGGCTCGTTGGATTGGATTTATGATTATTTGGGCTGCGTTAATAACGCTTGCAATTGATTTACTTAAATCAGGCCGTGCGGTCAATAACAGCGTCGCACAGGGATAACAACGCACCTGTTGCTTCACCCACTGGCAGCGGACCAAGAGCTGCTCGTGCTTCTTTAGCAATTGAAACTAATTGAGAGCGTGATTCATCAAGAGCTTTGTGTTGACGTAATTCACGTAGCACTTGAGCAACTGTTACTTCATCTTCGATTGGTGCACTGAGTAAGTGGCGAAGTTCTGCATCAGCTGGATCCTGAGATTTCATAACATTTAGAGTGACAAGTGTTGGAACACCTTCACGTAAATCAGTGCCAGGTGTTTTACCTGATTCAAAAGATTCACTTGCAATATCAATAACATCGTCAGCTAATTGGAATGCAACACCCATTTTTTCTCCAAAGAGCGTCAGCGTTTCCATAGTTTCGCGTGGCGCGCCAGATAGAAGTGCGCCAAATCGTGCACTGGTTGCAATCAGTGATCCAGTTTTGTCGGCGACAACATTTAGGTAGTGATCAATGGCATCAACGCCCGCACTTGGTCCTTGAGTCTCCATAATCTGACCAATAACAAGTCTTTCAAATGTGCGTGCCTGTAGACGAACAGCTTCTGCGCCCATATCTGCAAGCAAATCTGAAACCTTTGCGAAGAGATAATCACCAGTCAAAATTGCAACGGAGTTTGTCCAACGTGTATTTGCACTCATGACTCCACGACGAAGTGGTGCCTCATCCATAACATCATCGTGATACAAAGTACCTAGGTGGGTTAATTCGCAGACAACCGCAGCATCAATAACTTGTGCGCGACTTGGGTCTCCATAGTGAGATGTAATCAGAGTCAATAGTGGGCGTAAGCGCTTTCCACCTGCATCAACAAGGTGACGTGAAGTTTCAATAACAAGCGGATATTTTCCAACAATCTGTTCGCGCAATCGTGTTTCAACGAGTGCTAAACCATTAGAGAGTTGCGCCTCGAACTCTGGCGAAATCTCAGGAATTCCGAGTGATGCCATTATCGAATAAAGATCGCGATGTTGCTGATGAAATCAAGAAGTGGTGACGGGAATACACCTAAGATGATTGTGACAACGGCTGAGAATAGAACCGTAATGCGTGTGAGAATTGAAGGAATCAATACGCTCGTTGCATCTTCTAGTGGATCTGAGAAGAACATCAAAACAATTACGCGGATATAGAAAAACGCTGCGATTGCACTTGAAAGCACACCAGCGATAACAACTGCAGTTGCACCGCTTTCGTATGCTGCTGAGAAGATTGAGAATTTTCCGATGAATCCGCTTGTAAGTGGAATTCCTGCAAAAGCAAGAAGGAAAGTCGCAAAGGAAGTCGCTACCCACGGTGATCGCTTTCCAAGACCAGCCCAGCGATTGAGATCTGTAACTTCGCCCGCACTATCTCGAACAAGTGTTACCACTGCAAAAGCACCAACTGTTGCGATGCCGTATGCAAATAAATAATAAATGCTTGCATCAAGGCCAGCTTTATTTAGTGCAATAACACCGGTGAGCAAGAAGCCCGCATGAGCAATTGAAGAGTAAGCAAGCATGCGCTTTACATCGCGCTGTGCGATTGCAACGAGTGAACCTAATACCATGGAAATAATTGCGATTGCTGTAAGCAATGGGCGCCATGACCATTCGGCATTTGCAAATACTGTGTAATAAATACGGAGCATTGCACCAAAGGCTGCAACCTTTGTAGCTGCGGCCATGAAAGCTGTAACTGGAGTTGGTGCGCCTTGATACACATCAGGTGACCAAGCATGGAATGGGACTGCGCCCACTTTAAACAAGAGCCCGATTGAAAGGAACGCCATACCGATTAATAGGAAGACATCGTTTCCTGTGCCACCAACGACTGCTTCGCGAATGCCAGCAAATGAAATCGAACCTGAATATCCGTAAAGGTAAGCAGCGCCAAATAAGAAGAATGCAGATGAGAATGCACCCAACAAGAAGTACTTGAGTGCGGACTCTTGAGAGAGCAAGCGGCGTCTGCGTGAAAGTCCTGCCATCAAATAAAGCGGAAGCGAAAGAACTTCTAGCGCAACAAAGAGTGTGATCAAATCTGATGAAACAGGGAATATCAACATTCCTGCAACAGCGAACAGGGTAAGTGGAAAGACTTCAGTGACTTGTTGGCCACGAGCAATTGATTCGCGCTCTTCTGGTGAGCCAGGAATTGCAGCAGCTGCTGCAGCAAAGTTTTCAGTATCTGCAATCAGAAATATTGCGATGATAGAAATAACAAGGATGGTGCCCTGTAGCAATAAACCAGGACCATCAATAATGACTGAGCCCATTGCAGCTGTTGTTGAACTCGAGTTTCGAATTCTCCAAACCTGAACCAACGCTAAAACAAGAGTTCCGATGCTGACGCTTACTTGAGCGATTGGGCGAATTGATTTAGATGCAAAAGCTTCGATCAATACACCAATGATTGCTCCAGCAAAGACTACGAGAATTGGAGATAAGAGCGAGTAGGAAAGCGTTGGTGAAATAAATTCAGTCACTTACTTGCCTCCATTTGTAGGTGCCGGATCAGTAAATCCCATTTGAGAAACTACTTGGGCCGCCGCTGGATTAATAACGTTAAGCGCTGGGGCTGGATAGAAACCAAGAAGAACAATGACAGCGATTATTGGTGCAATTGCAATCTTTTCACGAAGGTTTAGATCTTTCAGATTTTCATTGCCAGGCTCAGTTGGACCGTGCAGTGCACGTTGAACTGGAATCAAGATGTACAACGCTGCGAGAACAATTCCAAATGTTGCAAGCACTGCAGCAACTGGATATCTCGTAAATGTTCCAACTAGTACTAAAAATTCGCTCACGAAACTTGATAAGCCAGGGAGTGCCAAGCTCGACATCCCAGCGATAAAGAATGACCACGCCATAACTGGTGTTACTCGTTGCAGGCCGCCAAAGTCAGCAATTGTTGAAGAACCGCGGCGAGAAATCATCCAACCTGCAACTAGGAAGAGTGCCGCTGTTGAGAAGCCGTGGTTGAACATGTACAGAGTTGCACCGCTCTGAGCTTGTGTAGTCATCGCAAAAATACCGAGTGTGATGAAACCAAAGTGAGAAATAGATGTGTATGCAATCAGACGCTTAATGTCTTTCGCGCCAATTGCAAGGAATGCGCCGTAGAGAATTGAAATCACTGCAAGCGTGATGATTACCGGGGTAAATGTTTTGGTTGCATCTGGAAATAGCGCCAAGCAATAGCGAATCATTCCAAATGTTCCGACCTTATCTAGAACTCCTAAGAGAAGTACTGATGTGCCTGGAGTCGCTGACTTTGCAGCATCTGGAAGCCACGTATGAAATGGGAAGAGTGGAGCTTTGATTGCAAAGGCAATAAAGAATCCAAGGAATAACAAGTTCTGAGTTGTCGAACTCATTTCAAGTTGTGAGAGAGCGCCAATATCAAATGTATGTCCACCTTGTTCGCCGGAAAGAACGTACAAAGCAATGATGGATGCGAGCATCAATAATCCACCGAATAGTGAATAGAGCAAGAACTTCACAGCAGCAGCTGTTCGTTCACCGCTTCCGTAACCACCAATAAGGAAGTAAACCGGTACCAACATTGCTTCAAAGAAGACATAGAAGAGGAATACATCGGTGGCAGCGAATACTCCAAATGACATAGTTTGCAATACCAAGATCAGGATGTAGAAAGTCTTGGTGCTCCAACGTCCGCCTTCAGATTCATTCCAGCCAGCCAAAACTACGATAGGAGTTAGGAGTGCGGTCATGAGGATTAGTACAAGTGCAATTCCATCGACACCGACTGCGTACTTAATTCCAAATGCCTTAATCCAGTCATAACTTTCAACAAATTGCAGTGCTGTATTGGAACGTTCGAATTTGGTCGTCATGAAAATTGTTGCGATCGCAGCAACAAGAGTTGTACCGAGAGCAAATTGCTTTGCGAGCAAAGATTTACTTTGTGGCAGCGTTGCAATGAGAGCGGCACCCAAGAGTGGAATAGCCATAATCAACGTTAAATAGTTCATAGCGTCACCGCCCAAATCGCTGCGACAAGCGCAATTGCGCCAATAACAATGAGGGCTGCATAGCTACGGACAAAACCAGTCTGTGAGGTGCGAAGTGCAGCTCCTGATCCAAGAGTTGCTGATGCAACACCGCGAACAGCTCCATCAACTACAACATCATCGGTCTTAACTAATAAACGAGTGAGCGCTTGTCCTGGGCGCATGAACACGCTTTCGTTAAAGTCATCTTGTAACAAGTCGCGACGCGCGATGCGAGTGAAAATTGAAACATTGGTTGGCGCTGTATCTGCAATTGGTCCACGACCGTACTTAAACCACGCAAATGATGCACCGATAATGACGACACCCAAAGCCATTAATGAAATAACAACAGGTGGCAATATCTCCGGACCGTGACCTTCATGTGCATGAAAGAGCGGCTCTAGCCAATGAACTAGTGCTTCACCACGTGCAAGCAAGAATCCAGATGCAACTGAACCAATGGCCAGTATTCCCATTGGCAGCAACATTAAAAATGATGATTCGTGTGGGGGATTATTAATGTCATAACGCGGTGTTCCCGCAAATGTAAGGATCATTACGCGAGTCATATAGAACGCAGTAAGGGCTGCGCCAAATAATGCGATAGATCCGATCAGAATTCCCTTAATTCCACCGGAGTAAAAAGCGGTTTCAATGATTTTATCTTTTGAATAGAAGCCGGCAAATGGAGGAACTCCCAAAATAGCTAAGTAACCAAGTCCAAATGTTGCAAAGGTAATTGGCATGAAGTGTCGGATGCCACCAAATTTGCGCATATTTACTTCATCACCAGTTCCGTGCATTACTGAACCTGCTCCAAGGAACATTCCAGCCTTAAAGAATCCATGTGTAAGCAAGTGCATGATTGCGAATGCATAACCAACTGGTCCAAGACCTGTTGCTAAAACCATGTAACCGATCTGCGACATTGTTGAAGCAGCGAGTGCTTTCTTAATGTCATCTTTAGCAGTACCAATAATTGCACCAAATAGAAGTGTTATTGCGCCCACGATTACAACAAGTAATTGCGCAGTTGGCGCTGCGTCGAAAATAAAGTTGGAACGAGTAATTAAATAAACGCCTGCTGTAACCATTGTCGCCGCGTGGATCAAAGCTGAAACAGGTGTTGGGCCTGCCATCGCATCGCCTAGCCATGCTTGCAGAGGGAATTGCGCAGATTTTCCAGTTGCTGCGAGTAACAACATAAGACCGATTGCCGTGAGTGCTCCCTGTGAAGAGCCTTCTGCTGCTTCCTTAACGCCCTTAAATGAAACTGTTCCCATTGTTGCAAAGGCAATCATGATTGCAAATGAAAGTCCCATGTCGCCAACGCGGTTAGCAATGAAGGCTTTCTTTGAGGCAGTTGCGTATGCAGGCTTTTGATTCCAGAAACCAATAAGTAAGTAAGAAGCTAAACCAACGCCTTCCCAACCAACATACAGATTGAGATAGGAATCGCCCATCACCAATAACAACATCGCTGCGATGAAGAGGTTGAGATAAGCAAAGAATCTACGGCGATCTTTATCGTGATCCATGTAAGCAATTGAATAAATATGAATCAGTGTTCCAACGCCAGTAATGAGCAGTACGAAACAAATTGATAGCTGATCAAGCAATAGACCAGCATCTACATTGAATGAGCCAACTGAAATCCAAGTAAACAACTTTTGAGTGACCGCGCGATTTTCAGCATCGCGTCCGAGCATCTCGTAGAACTGAACCGCACCCAAGACAAATGACATTGCTGACATTGCAGTTGCAAATAAGTGGCCCCATTTGTCGGCGCGACGTCCCACCAATAACAAAAGCGCAGAGCCGAAGAGTGGCAGTGCGATGAGATAAACAAGTCCGTTATTTACCAACATTTTATCGTCTCAACAAACTAGCATCATCGACAGATGCTGATCGGCGAGAACGATAGATAGTCACAATAATTGCAAGACCAACCACAACTTCGCAGGCTGCAACAACCATCGTGAAGAATGCAACAACTTGGCCATCTAAGTTGCCATTCATTCGTGCAAAAGTTACGAATGAAAGATTTGCAGCATTTAGCATCAATTCAATGCACATGAAAACCACGATTGCGTTACGGCGAACCACAACACCAATTGCTCCAATTGTGAATAGGAGCGCGGAGATATACAGATAGTTAGTTGGATTCATTACTTCTCATCCTTAACTTCTGTATTAACTTGATCAAGCTGGAACTGAGAAGAATCCCTCATGTCACCGCGCGCGCGAAGAGTTTCAGATATTGATGCTGGCGCAGGAGTTCCATCAGGTAAAAGTGCTGGAACATCTACTGCGTTGTGACGAGCAAAAACTCCAGGACCTGGAAGTCCTGCTGCAGTTGCTAGAGAACCTGAACGGAAACGTTGTTCTGAAAGATCGCGTTGTGTAGAGCGTGGAACTTCGCGCTGATGATGCGCAAGCACCATCGCACCCATTGCTGCAGTAATCAACAGAGCTGATACTGCTTCAAATGGAAAAACGTACGTTGAAAACAATTGGTATGCCAAGCCTTCGACGTTTCCTGCAGCGTTTGCTTGATCAAGGCCAACAGATTCGCGGCCCAATGTTGCGCGACCGATTAGTGAAACCATTAAGCCACCAAAGCCAATCGCTGCTGTAATTGCAATTGGTCGCAATCCGCGGATTGTCTCGGTCAATGAATCAGATGCATCAACACCAACTAACATCAAGATAAACAAGAAGAGCATCATTACGGCACCGGTGTACACAACAATTTGGACGATTCCTAAGAAGAGTGCGCCTTGTGCAATATAGAAAAATGCGAGAGTAATCATTACCCAAGCGAGCAAGAGTGCAGAGTGAACTGCTTTCTTAACTAAAAGCATTCCGAGGGCAGCAATGACTGCCAATGGACCCATGATCCAAAAAAGAACGGACTCTGGCATCACTTATTCACCTCTTGTGATGGATGAGCTTCTGGAACTTCACCACGGTAATAAGTGTGGTGATCTGCTTCTGGATACATTGGATGCGGTGGCATCAACATTCCTGCACGAAGCGGTGCTAGCAAATCATCTTTTTCAAATATCAAACTTGAGCGAGAGTTATCTGCAAGTTCGTATTCATTTGTCATTGTGAGCGCACGAGTTGGGCACGCTTCAATACACAATCCGCAGAAAACGCAGCGCAAATAATTAATCTGATAAGCCTTGCCATAGCGCTCACCAGGTGACATGCGATTTTCTTCGGTGTTATCTGCGCCTTCAACATAAATTGCATCTGCAGGACATGCCCACGCACAGAGTTCGCAACCAATACATTTTTCTAAACCATCTGGGTGGCGATTGAGTTGGTGG
>JACCDW010199331.1_pt1 | contig 10236 bp, 10 predicted proteins | sample 7449781 | NCBI WGS metagenome assembly JACCDW01 (sample SAMN15323449, study PRJNA562643) | freshwater metagenome | isolation source: river surface water | place: USA:Blue River Watershed | collected 2017-08-18 | reverse complement strand
TATTGGCTTGATGCACATTCAGAGATCCAGACGCACCGCTGGGAGGGATTGCAGAGCGACTTGCCTCGCATGGAATTGCACTGACGGGAGCATAGGATGATCCCCAAGGTGTTCCACCGATTGCACTCGCCGCGGAAGGATCAAAACCATAGCGACCTCCCTTTTGCTTTTTCATGCTGTGCTTGCGCTTACGACCACCACCACCCATGCCAGGTAATCCGCGTGCAGTGACACCTCCAGGCATGAATCCAGGACGCAGAGTCATAGGTTCAGGAGCACGGCAACTGGTAATCGATGATGCAACAACAGGGTTATTGACTGTAGTATCAAAACGAGATGCACCTGTGAAACCGTACCCAGCACCGAGGCCACCACCCTTTTGCTTTTTCTGCTTTCGTGATCCGCGACGATGTTTCGCCATTTCTACCATTGGACTGCTTTTAAAAAAAGCATTCCAATGTGGAATCTGTTTGTTTGTTTTTACACCAACTCTACAATCTCATGCATACCAAACTCTGCATTCCATGCAATACGTACAGAAAGTTCTTTCTTTGTAGCTTTCGCGAGTGCTTCACGGAGTTGGCGGCTGAGTGCCAAGTCTTGTACTGCTGCAAATCCAAGCTTCTTCGATCCCACAAAGAGATCATATGTATCTGGATACAGTTCATGTGCCACAGCGCGGGCAATGTTATCCATTCCATCATCCTCCTCTTTCACAAATGCAGGAGTTACAGAAGGAGGTGCAGTAGTAGTAACAGGCGGTTTCCGTACAATACGGACGGGCGCTGTTACCGTTGTATTTGGAGTAAGAGTAGGAGGAGGTCCTCCATGCCCACGCGGAACTTCGGAACGTTTCGCAGGACGTGTAGGAGCATCACCGCCACACTGGACGCGAAGGCGTCGATGTGATTTCTCTCCTTGCGCCAACATCATATGCGGAGTTGTGGGCCATGTGATTGCTGCATCAAGAGAAGCATACGTTGCAAGTTCAATTCGCAATCCTTGTTGCAAATGCATATCTTCACAGAAATGTGTTGTATAGAACGTACAGAGATTCGCCCACCGTTGTGTAAAAGGGAGATTGCGTGTGGATGTACCAGCCAGTTCCCAGCAATCCTCTAGGCGAAGCAGTCCATCTGTGCGATCAAGGGAAGCCAATAGAACAGTCCCTTTTGCATAGACTGTTTGCGATACACGAATCGGAATTTTATAGGCTTGTTTCATTTGTTCATCCAACCAAACACAAGGTTGATCTGGGCGAAAGACGAGATATCCTGAACGACCACCTAGTAGTGGTTGCAGCCAAAACCATGTATCACGCTCCACAAGCTTTGCAGCAAATGCGAGATCAGCATATTGACTAATGCGGGGATCGCCACTTCCTCGTGAGCAAGGAGACGGCAAGTTCTCCACGAAGCGTTGAACACTATCGTGGAGAGCTTGTTCTGCCTTTCGTAGTTTGCATTCGTACGTGAGCGCTTTACTGCTACGAAGACTCATTTGCAACGATCCTACTTGTTTGATGAGTGAAAACTTTAGGTGCATTGGATTCACTTTTTTCCTTTTTTACTAAACACTGGAATAGCTGCTTTGTACATCCACATCATTGGCCATAACACCATTATCCAAAAAGGAACCACCATTCTGGGCCATCTCAGGGCCAAACATCTGATGGGCTTGCGTTGTCACTTGTGCTGCTTGGCTTGCAATACCTGATTGCACAGCATGGTCAGTATTCTCTGCGACAACAGCGGGACCAAAACTACGCTCTGGATGTCGGAGACGTTCAGGAATTTGTGCAGATTCATAACCCTTCTCCTCTGGATCATAGGGTTGTTCGTCAGGAGCAATATGGGCAGGCAGGCTACGGGGAGGGGCCTGTGCAGGAGATGCGGGACCACCAGGTGCTACAGCACGCTCCGAACTATCGACTTCCACCTGCTCCGCTTTCACAATTGCAGCCGTTGCCGGTTCGTACGATGTAAAAGGATCAACACCCTGGCGTGTAGAGAACCAAGAATACACTCCAAAGAGAATAACTGCCAAAACAATGGCATACACGACACGCTGGCTCATCTGCTTCCAAGCTCAATAATCTTCGGGTTTTTTCAAACACAACCTTTTGCTCAAGGTATTAGACAAACAATGGAACTGCGCGATCAACTCGAACGTGTTGCACGTGATGCCTTGGGTTCGCGTGCTTGGTCCGTAGATCTTGTTTTGCGCGTGGGCGCTGAGTTAGCCCAGTGTGTGAATAAGGTACAGAACCTTTCAGGTCGTCAGAAGGCCGATGCGGTTCTCCAGACAATTCAACGTCTGCTAGACGATGGAGAGAAGGCTGAAAGAGCGCTGAGGGGGGAATCCACTGGGACAGAGATGACCACAGTTCCGTGGGCAGAATGCAAGATGGTAGCATCGCAACTCCTCCCTGTGACTCTGGATCTGATAATTGACGCTGCTCGCGGACGGCTGGATTTGAAGAAGGTTCAGACGGCTGCGCAAGTGGGGTGCTTACTCGCTCCTTGGCTTTGCTGTGGGAAGAGGGTAACTGCGGCTGTACCACCTGCATTGGTTGTACGACAAGCTCTTCAATCTGCCAACCCGATGCATCAATCTGAAGCAAAGCCTCCTTTGGCACAGGACACTCAGGCAGTATCTCACACGTCTCATGCACCTCCACAGGATCTTTCTTTACAATCTCACGAGACACAATCCTCCAATGCCGTATCTGCCCCGACGAGCACGTAAGTTCCCATTGTTCATCGCCCAAATCCCACATATGAGTCATAGGGGTCTTTTCTGCATCAAGTAGGGATGATCGCCTCCAGATACGTAACAATGACATTGACCCCTAGCTAAAAATTGATGCGAGAGTTTAAGCAAACATTTGCATCATCAAACATGGAGGTACCTGTCGTTCTTCTGAGCCAAAAGGGGGATGTGAAGCAGGGTAAGTTGAAGGTTCCAAAGACAACTAAAACTCCTACTGCAGAACACTTTGCTGCGGTGCTGAAGAAAAAGGAGGTTCCATCTGTGCTTGGACGGTATGCATGGAAAGGAAAGACATTGACTTTGCTAGGCTACATGGAAGGAAAAGCAGGATCTGAAAATCAAATTCATCTCTTTCCTCCTTTGGAAGGCATGACCTTTTATGGAGATATTCTTGTTATTTGTACTGCGGAGCCAAATAATTATGCAACGATTCAACCCTTTCGTGATTCGGATTACGAGACCTTTTACACAAGCAAAATGGAGGGTGAAGAGGACGAGGAAGAGGAAGAAGAGGAACAGGGTGATGCGGCTGCAGCCGATGCAGAACTTTCAGAAAGTGGTTCGATCTCAGAAGATGAATCGGAACCTGATGGCGAGTATGGTGAGGAAGAGTCTGGGGAGGGAAGTCTTGCAGGAGAGGATGATGATGAATCTGCACCAGGCCCTGCTGTTCCGAAAACGACCCGTGTCCGTAAAATCGTTGCACCTCCTGTGGAAGAGCCAGATGTGAATCCAGATGAGCTACGTAGCGATACAACTCCTTATCGCATGTCTATTCATACATCAAGTACCAAAGTGCTTGGAGAGCATTTGTCACCTGATCAACTGAATGAACTGGAACAAGTTATCTATCAAACATCGATTCGTGTTGCTGAGAAAGAGAGGATTCGTGCTTCCTGGGGAAATCATTCCTTCTGCGATGTGTATGCTGCTGTTGCTCGACGCATTGTTGGAAACTTGAGTCCTACATCCTATATCCATAATACAACTCTATGGGAACGTTTCAAAGGAGGTGAAATTACACTGCAACAGATTGCCAATCAGAACTATTACGAAATGTATCCTGATGTGTGGCAACAGATGGTTGATTTCCAGGCGAAGCGAGAGCGTACGCAGTTGGAGGGTGATTTCAGTCGTGCAACGGATAAGTGGCAGTGCAATGGATGTAAGATGCGTAAATGCACATATTATGAACTACAAACTCGTTCTGCAGATGAGCCTATGACAATCTTTATCCAGTGCTTGAACTGTGGTAAGAGATGGACGCAATAAGCAACTCAGTAAAAACGTTTGCGGTGAGAAACTCGCATACATGCGAGTTCCAACCTGCGGTGAAAAACAAGTAAAGTAAAACACTCTTTTGCACAGATGACAACACTTGTGCAAGAGGGTGATGAATCCATTCGTATCATCAAAGATCTCCACTCCTTTTTTGATACACGTGCGCGAAGCTTAACAATCGTCAGTATAGGGTTCGGCCGCGGTTGTTTAGAACGCATTCTTCATGAAGAAACACGAAGTGCAATTCATCTGTTTGAGTGTCGTCCAGAACAACTTGCTGCTACGAATGCATTTCTTCAGTTTTTACAAGATCGCCAACCGAGTGCCTTCCTACAGTTTCCTTGGTTACAATCCCATGTTGCGACAGGAATGTCATCAAGTGCTTTGAAACTTGAGACAAAGATACCAAGTCTTGTGGAAGGATCTGTTGTACTCAAAGGGACATCTCTCCAATGCACTCCATTCCCTTTTACTCATATGGATATACTCAAATTGGATATGAAAGATGCAACAGAGTGGGTTCTATATCAAATTCTTCACGCAGGATTTCGTCCAGGATTAGTGTTTCTTCGTTGGGATCGCCACCCCGACAAATATTCTGATGCAATGTTGTGTGCAGGACATTTACAACAAGTAGGATATCATTTATATGGTCAAGAAGGTTCTTGGTTTTCGTATCGATTTATTGATAACTGTACATATGAATATTGTAGCTGGGCACGCACAGATTGTGTAAATCCTTTATTGCAAGCACATGAAGAACTTGTACGAACAAATATACTTACAGGATCTGGAAAACCTCTCACTCCAAAGTAAAATGCTTGCAGTTCTACGCGTGCGAGACGCAGTTCCACAAGCAAGCATGACACACGAAATTCAACGATTCAAGCGTATCACAACATCACGTCGCAGATGTTGGACAGAAATATGCCGTAAAATAGATGCTGGCGAGAAGGAAAAAACGCCTCGACACCCGCAGAAAACAGCGTCAAGCCACGACCTCTGCGCGTACCCGTCACAAGACAAGGCGTCTGAAAACGTCTTGCAACATCCCTATACGAGTACCTGTTTTACGTTATTCATCACCCCTCCGCAGTAGTGATTTTTTTACATGGGTCAATCAAGAATGGTTGCAGAAAGCCAAAATCAAGCCCCATGAAACTCTTGTGGATGCGGGTGCTGCAACAGATGAGTGTCTGTATGAAACATCGATTGGTCTTCTCCGTGATCTTCAAACAAAAACACGTCCTGATCCTGTGGAAGCAATGTTTCAAGATCTTGCTGCAAGTGCTTTACATTCTCGCGCACAACATAATAGTCTTGACTATTTGAAGCAGTATTTGAATACGTTACATTGTGTCAAAGATGTGGATGATGTGTTTCAAACAGCCATTGAGTTGAACACATACGGATTTCGTACATTGTTTGAACTGCAAATTACATTGGATGAGAAAGGCACATGTCAGTTACTTGTTGAAAATAATCCTGCAGGATTATTTCCAAAATACTACAAATCCCGCGAGATAATGAAACATTATACATCATTACTCAAACGATTAGGAGATGATTTTGGAATACCAAATCTTGCAGATTCTATACATGTCGAGAAGTATCTTATTGAAAAGTCAGAAGAGTATTATACTGAGCAACAATTGTCTATTCGTGGTTCGTCACTCCCTCGTAAATTCCCTGCCATTCCTTGGGAGACATTGTTTTCAAAGTATCAGATACGTGACTGGAAATCAAGAACCATCTATTACACAAGTCCGCGGTATATTCGTTTCATAGGGCGCATCTTAAAAGAAACACCTATTGACACTTGGAAAGTCTTTTTTGCGCGTTGTTTTATTTTGTCTTCTCTTGCCTATTTACCTCCTCCTTATGATGAATTGGATCATGATTTTTTTGGACGCTTACTCTATGGACAGCGTCAAAAAACACCACAACACGAACTTCTGATGAAAATTATTGCAGCGTTTCTTCCTAATGAATTTTCACAAATCTTCTGGAAAGCCAAAGGGAATACAGAACTTCAAAAGGATGTGGAACATTTTACAGAAACAATTCTTCAAGCTGCAAAACATAGAGTCAAAGAGGTTTCTTGGTTACAAGAAAAAACACGTATAAAAGCTCTGGAAAAGTTGGATCACATGAAACAGTCAATTGCGATTCCTTCCACATGGTTGGAGTTTATTGATGTAAAACTTGATCCAACCAATTTACTGAAAAATAGAATTATTTTGTCTGAACGGTCTGTCCAACAATACATGCATCGTCTGGATAAACGATTCACATTCTGGGAAGATGTGATCACACGGGTGAATGCTTCCTATTATAAACGGAACAATCAGATCGTCATTCCCTACGGTCAGATGCAACCACCCTTTTACTCCTTAGACGCTCCTCTCGCATGGAAGTATGGTGCTCTGGGTTCCATCATTGGCCATGAAATCTGTCACGGGTTTGATGATGATGGAAAAGATTATGATGCGTATGGACGAAAAAAAGAATGGTGGTCACGAAAAAATAATCATGCGTATAAGAAAAAGGCAAAAGCTCTTGTTCATCTGTTTTCCTCTGTTATAATGCAAGGACATCGTGTCAAAGGTGATCGTATGTTAAGTGAGAATTTAGCCGATTTAGCAGGAGTGTCTATTGCTTTACAAGCTCTCAAAGAACAACTAAAAGATCAGTCAAAGGAGGTTCTTCATGATGCCTATCGTACGTTCTTTATTGCCTATGCAACGTCTTGGAGAACAAAATATCGTAAAGAGCGACTAACACGTCTTCTCGAAAAGGATGTTCATGCGCCAGCAAATTTGCGTGTGAATCTTGTTGTATCCCAATTTCAAGAATGGGTAGATGCATTTTCTATACCTGAAGAGAGTCCTTTGTACAGAAAGCCTGAGGAGCGCATTGTTATTTTTTAGTCTAAACCTATCTGTCTCGCATAGCATAGAACCTATGGAATGCGACGACCGAGATTGTTGGATGGAGATGTGGATGATTATCGGTCCGTGCAAAAGGGTGATCATGTCTTAGTCACGACACTATACTATCAGTTCTGGGTACATATTGCAGATATACTTCAACCAGAAAAAATAATTGGAATTATTTGTTCTCGTCTATCCAAACAGAGTCACTATCAATTTGGAGATGTTATCCAATTTTCACAACGACATATTCTTGCTGCTTTTACAGAATCAGCAAATCAGACAGACGCCAATATTCAAAGGATCCATCTGGCATAGGTCGGCGAATGAGGAAAGGGAGACGACGTGCCTCCAGTTCCATACGTGCAATTTCAGATACGTCAGTCACATACTCTGGCACAGAGATATAGGGTTTTGCACGTTGGCTGAGTTGATTTGCACGAAAGCCAATCACTTTGGTTTTTTCATACAGAGTCAGAAAGGGAGGTGAGCGATGATTCGGATCTTTATCCAAAGGAGGTGAAGCGAGTAGAGGAATTTTTGGTGCAACTGCTTCTGCATACTCAAGATTGCACTCTGGATGATGCTTTTTCAGACATTGAAGAGGATCCGATTTTCCACGATCCTCTTCATTACAAATTGCTTCTACATCTTCTACGAGTACATCCTCAGCACCATCTTCACCAAGAATCTGATCTTCACCTTCGTCTGCCATACTACTTCTGCTACATCATTTGCTAGCACATTTTATACATCAATTTTTTGCTGTTGCTTTTGTTTGTTTGTTTGTTTTTGCCCGTAGCAGCAGCAAAAAATTGATTCAACACGCCCCAGGCTTAAGTCAGTCACAACAAGTAACAGGAGAGAATGAGTGAAGAGTCAAACGCTGTATTCCATGATATTAAGGATTCTCCTGAGGTGAAGGAGATTGAGACCTTTGAGGAGATGGATTTGTCGGAAGATCTACTACGTGGCATTTATGCACATGGTTTTGAGAAGCCCAGTAAAATTCAGCAAAAGGGAATTAAGCCCATGCGTGATGGTCGAGACATTCTCGCGCAAGCGCAGTCAGGAACAGGTAAGACTGGAACCTTTGTGATTGGTTCCCTGTCTCACGTTGATCCTAAGATCCCTAAACCACAAGTCCTTGTCATTGTACATACTCATGAACTCGCTGGACAAATTGCAGATGTTGCAACCAAAATGGGAAGTAAAATGAAGCTGAAGGTTCTGCTAGCGATTGGTGGAACAAAAGTCAAAGATGATATCGATGCGCTGGAGGCAGGTGCGCAGTTTATTGTAGGTACGCCTGGCCGTATCTTTGATTTGGTCAATCGTAATGCGCTGGATCGCAGTTATATGCAGTTCCTGGTTATGGATGAGGCAGATCACATGCTTGAGGACCTCTTTTACACCCAGGTGATGTGCATTCTGGAGAAGGGATTCCCTACAACAACTAAGGTTGCTCTCTTCTCTGCCACGATGCCTCCTCACGTGCTGGAGGTTGCTGAGAAGATCCTGAGTAAGCCTGTACGTATTCTGATTCCTCCTACGGAAGTTCGTCTGGATGGTATTCAGCAGTTCTTTGTTGGACTGGATCGCGAGGATCACAAGTTTGAGTGCATCTGTGATCTCTACAAGAATCTCAATATTGTACAGGCAGTGATCTTCTGCAACAAAAAGCAAAAGGCGGATTGGCTCGCTGAGAAAATGACTGCACAGGGTTATCCAGTCAGTTGCATTCATGGTGAGCTGGAGCGAAATGAGCGTCGCAAGCGTATGGATGACTTCAAGGCAGGATCTTCTCGTGTGATGGTTGCCACGGATATTATTGCCCGCGGCATTGATGTGCAGCAGCTGAGTCTGGTGATCAACTATGAGCTGCCTCAGAATCGTGAGAACTATGTGCATCGTATTGGTCGAGCCGGCCGATACGGTCGCAAGGGTACTACCATTAATATGTTGCTGCCTGAGGAGACTCCTCTGATGACGAATATCTGTGACTACTATGGAATGCGTGTAGATGAGCTGCCTGCCGATCTGTCCAAACTGGTTCTGTAAGTTGTTTGATTGATTTGAAAAAAAGAAAAGAGAAACCAAATTTTTTAATGTGTAGAGGAGGAGGAAGATGCATTGGGTTGGATCTGCGTAGGTTGTTGTCGTCGTTCGCGAATATCATGCCGACACGTAGGGCAGAAGACAGATTCTTGAAACCATGTATCAATACATGTTTGATGATAGGTATGTTGGCATGCGCGGAGACGCCGACAGCGTGAAGACGCATCCATACTTTCTTGACAGATTGCACAATTGATTCCTGAGATACCTGTAAGTACCTCAGAATTCTCGTCAATCACCCTTTGACTCGGTCGTACAATCACAGGTTGAAATGGATTTGCAAGTGGATTCAAACGCGCTGCGGAGCGCAGAACGCGCCCACCCAGATTGGGTGTGGAGGTCATAGAAGCTCCTAACAAACTTAGGAATTCATTCGCAAATGAAATATCAGAATCATCCCATGTACTAACAACACGAACTGTTTGCGGAGGGCGCTGGCCAGATGCATCGAAGGGTTGTACAATTGGACTATGTACAGGAGGAGAAGGTGTCCAAAGAGGCACAGTATGTACTTGTGGTTGTGGTTGTACTTGTCCTCTGTATTGTTCTTGGCCGAAGGAAAATAAGTTAAACCGTTGTGCTGTTTGCATACGAACATACTGCAATACCTGTTGCACAGTTTGAAAACGACTTGGATCGTAAAGCAACGCGGGGAAGTAATTGTGCAGATCATCGAGAAGTCCAACACCGTACAACGTGTCGTAATTGTTCATCCTCTCTTTCCCTATTATTTAAAAGATTCTTTTGCATAACACGCAGAGATGAGGATCTTACCTTTTGCGGGGGCGCTTACGAGTCTTCTTGATACGACTCCAGCACAGAGAGAGCAAAAGGGGATAGTTCCTGTTTTAACATTAGTATCTTTACAATTTCCAGCCTATGTAATAAATCTTATGAAGATGGATATACCGTAGCCTGCCCATTCTAAGGGCAGGCAGAGGCATGCTGCCAACTGCCATCTCTAAGATACTTTAATATCGGCACCGGCTTCGCCGGTGCTAACATTAGGGTTATCTTAGATTCGGCAGTTAGCGGTAAAAGGAATTGACAAGCTCGGTTCGTGGTGCAGAACAACTATCAGGACGCGCTTGACGAATATTATTTGTACGCTGAATGTAATTTCCAACTTTAT
>JACCDW011697012.1_pt1 | contig 10240 bp, 8 predicted proteins | sample 7449781 | NCBI WGS metagenome assembly JACCDW01 (sample SAMN15323449, study PRJNA562643) | freshwater metagenome | isolation source: river surface water | place: USA:Blue River Watershed | collected 2017-08-18 | reverse complement strand
GGTAGGCAGCAAGACTTTAGCAGTAATGTTAAGGCTAGATAAATGATAGTTTAGAAACAGAATCCGGCTTATGAGGTTTGTAGTTACTTTTTTAATTGAACATAAAATGAATTCATATGACGATTGAGCAGATTAAGCGTATGAAGGACCAAGTGAGTGTCCTGAGGAGGTTTCTTTGACGTTGAAAACCGTTTACAAAAAATACATTTAGATAAACAACTTTCTTTATCTCCAGGTTTTTGGGATGATAACAAGCGTGCTACCGCGACGATGAAGGAGATTAAATTAAATGAATATTGGACTGGTATGTACCAGCATGTTGAAACATGTGTCGAAGACTTTGTGGTACTTTTTGAATTCTGGAAAGGGGGTGATGCCACAGAAGAAGAAACAAAAATTGCATACGATCAAGCGATGGTTGCCATTGAAGATGCTGAATTTAAAAGCACACTCAATAAACCAGAAGATGAATTACCTGCCATCTTACAAATCAATCCAGGTGCTGGTGGAACTGAAAGCCAGGATTGGGCTGAAATGCTTTTAAGAATGTACACCATGTATGGTGAAAAGCAAGGATGGACTGTGACTTCCTTAGATTATCAAGAAGGAGATGGTGCTGGTATTAAATCTGCTACCATTCAGTTTGATGGACCTTTTGCTTATGGATTTTTAAAAGCAGAATCTGGTGTACACCGTTTAGTTAGAATTTCTCCATTTGATAGCAATGCAAGACGTCATACAAGTTTTGCATCGGTTTATGTATATCCTTTAATAGACGATACCATCGAAATTATTGTGAATCCTGCTGACATTGAATGGGAGTTTTACCGCAGTGGTGGAAAGGGAGGACAGAACGTCAATAAAGTAGAAACCGCAGTTCGATTAAAACATGCTTCCGGTATCATTGTGGAATGTCAACAATCTAGAACACAGGGGGAAAACAGAGAGATTGCAATGAAGATGTTAAAGAGTAGATTGTATGAGGAAGAAATGCGTAAAAAGCAAGAAGCCTTAAATGCATCGAATGCAAATAAGAAAAAAATAGAATGGGGTAGTCAAATTCGTTCTTATGTGTTTCATCCTTATAAAATGATCAAAGACCACCGTACCGATTTTGAAGTGGGTAATGTTGGGCCAGTAATGGATGGTGAGATAGATGGGTTTATAAAAGCCTACCTGATGTATGAAAAAACAGACACAAATTAATTATTAATTAGCCTTTGGCGATAAAATATCAAACTTTGTTTTTGGTTGCAAGTCATTCCACCATTTAAAGTTTTTAAATTTCAATTCAGATTTTGGCACATCAAATAGGGGAGTCATTTTGCCAGTCAATTGATTGATGTATATAATTTTAGCTGGTTCATCATTTTCAAATTGAATAGTGATGATTTGCGCATTGGATTGATTCACACCAATAAATTTTTCATCATTGTCTGTAGCAAAATAAATATTTTCTGCGCTGCCCTTGGTTTGCATTTGTTGAACTTTACCATCTATAAAATCCACTATAATGTTATTCCCTTTTAATTGATTAAAATAGTCTGTACTATCTACAGGATTGATGGCCATCGCATTGGTTAGAATTCTTAATTGTTCGGCCTTCCTATTATTCAAATGCATATAAATAGTATCTCCCGTAATTTGATTTTGATTGACCCAAAGTATGGGATTATTGTGCAGTCGAATGGTGGAGTCTGCCAGTCCATAAAATAAACTATCAGCCACAGCTTGCATTGAATCAGAATAAATTTTGACATGATGAAAAGCTTCAAAATATTTATTCAAACTTGAATCTTTGATCACTTCTTCTTTAGCACGTGCTTTTGGCATTTTTCTTTTTAAATCACTTAACCTGCCACTATATAGTGTATCAGCACTAATATACATAGTATCCTTAGGTTGCTTGATCAATAGGATAGGTAATTCTGTCGCCAATAAAATATCCTTATTGCGATTGGTCTTTATATTATTAGCAAATAAATCAAAACTTAAACTATCCTTAGATTTATAAACGGCATTTCCTCTAAATTCACCTAAACCAAGTGAGTCATCAATTGCCATCTCGTTTGCAATAAAAAAATAACTACTATCGTCTATAGAAGAACGTTCGTATAAATAACCCTTTCTAGTACCAATATTGTAATTGCCGTTTTTAGTCTTAATAATTCTAGAACCACTGATGATTTTTGTGGGACTTATAAAATTAGCCAACTGAGAATAGGTATTGTATTCTAATGTATCTGTGAAGATGCTATTGTCTGGATCAACCAAGGATACTTTATTTCTAAATAGTACATCTCTGGTGATACCATAATATACGCCCTCTGTACTCTTTAGAACGGTCTTATTACGAACTAACTTGCCTCCTTTTTTATATACGCCGATTTTTATGGAAACATCATAGTCCAAAGAGTCGGTTGTTAATGTGCCTCGTCCATCAGTCAATTTAACATGATTTCTTAACTTGGCTTTTTTTGTATTGCCATCGTACTTTAAATAGTCGGCATATGTATGCACAGAATCAGCATCATTAATATGTACTTTACCAAAACCTTCTAGACTATTTTTTGTAGCATTCAATATGATACTATCTCCATATAAAATGGTATTTGCTTGTTTCACTTTAACATGCCCAACAAGGATTAAAAAATCCTGGCTATCTTGTTTTTTGATATTGTAAGATTCGGCAGAAAGGAATTCGATTAATTTTCCTGTATTCTTTACCGATGCAGTTGTATCCTGACTATTGGCTTGTGAAGACAGCATGATGCCAATGCACAATAGGATATAACGCACATTTTTATTCATGATCCACTGTATCCGATAATGGTTTAGTCAAAGGGGCTCTTTTATCCTTTTTGCCAAATACTGAAACACTGATATAGCGTTTAGGATGCACTTTAATATCATCCACTAAAGTATTGACACTTTTGATAGTACTTTGAAGTTGATTGTACATGGCTGGATCACTCAACACTTTTGCAGCTGTTCCATTGCCATTGTTTAATTTATTGATAGTTGTATTTAATGCAACTAATGTACTTTGTATCGTCTTTATGGTCTCATACAAATCAGCATCCTTGATTGACTTTGTAGTACTGTCCAAATTGGTCAATATGTTGGATATCTTTTGGTTGTTCTGATTTAAATTAGCAGTAAACGCATTTAAATTATCTGCTGTTTTTGCAATAGAACCATTTTGTTTATTAACCATCCCTTCGATGGCTGCAAGCGATTTATTTAAATTAATTGTGGTAGCTGAAAGATTTTCAAGAATTACTTTGAAATTTTGTCTATTCTCGTCGTTCAATGTTTTATTGACATTATTCAAAACGAGTTCTAGAGAGCTAATGGTGTTTTTAACCTGTTCTCCAATTGGAGACAATTCATTCATTAAGTCCCCTAATAAACTAGTTGCAGGTGCGGATTGAATGGTATCACCACTTACAATCATAGTTGAGCCAGTGCCTTGAATAATATTGATAGCGTTTGTTCCTAAAGGATTTTCTTGAATTGTCGCAATTGAATTCTTAGGAATTTTATATAATTGTTTCAATTTGATACAAACTACAAGCTCTGATAAATTGTTGTTCATGTTTTCTATTTCAAAAACAGTTCCAACTTGAAAACCGTTTACAAAAACTGGATTAGAAACAATCAAACCTTTGGTATCAGTATATTTAGCATATATAAATGTACCTGATTTAAAGAAGGTCTTTCCTTTTAAAAAATTGAATCCAAATATAATTAAGGTGACTGCAATTACAGTTAAAGCACCTACTTTAGTTTCATTTGATACACGCATGGTATTCGATTGCTTGAGTTCGGTACAAAATTAGCTAAAAAATACCCTAATTCCCGTTTGCTTTCTGTTGATTCTCTAAAGAATTCTTATAGCGCAGTAATGCCTTGGTGATGGCTTCGCAAAGTTCATTCTGACCTAATTCACTATTAAGGTATTCTTCCTCCTCTGGATTGGATATAAAGCCAGTCTCAATCAACACCGCTGGCATGGCAACTGCTTGCAATACCCATATACCAGTTGGTCTTTGTTTTGCTTCTCTACTTACTCTTCCTGCTGCTTTAAATTCTTCTTCGATGGTCAATGCCAAACTTGCAGCTCTTTGAAAATATTGTTGAGCTAAGATGCTTGCCATCATTTTCTTAGTTGGATCAATTTCTGATTCGTATTCTTTAATCTGCTTTAGAGACACTGAGTCTAACTGCTCTACCACCTCATCAACCATCTCACTTGCCAATTCCTTTCTAAAATCAGATTTACCAATATTGTAGATATAGGTCTCTGTTCCTATTGCTGTACTTGGGATATAAGTCGTTTTGTAGATAGGCACGTCTCTGGTTACTTTTCTTTTTTTACCTTTCTTCTTTACAGTATAAGTCTTCTTCGTATAACCTACTACCTCTTTTACCGCTTTTCCTCTCGCAGAATTGGTGTGTATGCAAACAAATAAGTCTCCTTTAGCAGCATTGGCGATTTTAGCTTTCTCCACAACAGAGTGGTAGATATCCGTTGTTCTAGTCATTACCACTTCTACATCAGGCATTGCTTGCTTGATAAAATCTTCCAATTTTAATGCTATAGCTAAAGAGACAGCTGCTTCTGTGGAATATTTGCCTTTGGAACCAGGATCAGAACCTCCATGGCCAGGGTCAATGACAATACGTTTTAATGATTTTGCTGGTGATTGGGCCTGTAGACTTTGTCCAAGACTGCTAAAAAGGGCAATTAGACTAAAACTAAATGCTAAAATCATTCTATTTTGCTTCATAATCAGTTCCTTAACATTGTTTTACTTTATTTTTGCTGGAGTGAACCTATCTGGATATAAAAATAACGCAAAAAAGATCCTTTCTATTGTTAAAATCCTCATTTTAACGATAATAATTTCTGCTATTCATTCAAATTTATTTGCTCAAACGGATACTTTGACCAAGAAAAAGATCCAACTTTCTAAAGATAGTGTAGATGCGGTCATTAGTTACAATGCTTCGGATTCTGGTGTGATGCTGTTAAAACAAAAGGTATTCTATTTATATGGTAATGCTAAAACCACTTATAAAACTGCACAACTTCAGGCTGGAAAGATCATTTTTGATCAAGAAACACAAAATATAACTGCATTTGGTGCTAAGGACACCACTGGTAACTTAAAAAGTAAGCCTCAATTTAAGGAGGGTGATTTAAACTCTACCAATGATTCCATTTTCTACAATTTGCAATCTGGCAAGGGATTAACTAAAAACAGCAATTTCCAACAAGGTGAAATATTTGTTCAGGCTGCCGCAATGAAAAAAGTCAATCCAACTGATGCTTTTGCCTGGAAAGCAAGATTTACTACTTGTAACTTAGATGAACCACATTTTGCTTTTAGAACCAACAAGCTAAAAATTGTCACCAATAAAATTGGGGTCTCTGGCCCTGCGTTTCCAGAATTTGAAGGGGTGCCCATGCCAATTGGTATTCCATTTGGAATTTTCCCTTTAAATAAATCAGGTGGACAATCAGGATTAATGGCACCTGCTTTTACTTCTAGTGAGGATTTTGGACTTGGATTTGAGGGGATTGGTTATTATAAGGTGATCAATCAACATATGGATGCTACAGTTAGGGCAAACATTTATTCATACGGTGGTTGGAATATCAACATGAATAGCAAGTACATTCAGCGCTATAAATATTTAGGCAACTTCAATTTGAGTTTACAAAATACAAGGGCACTAAATAGGAATAATACCATTGCTGACGAATTTACTGGAGGCAGAACGTATATGCTTAATTGGTCACATTCAATGGATCCTAAAGCCAAGCCAGGAACTAGCTTTACCGCTAACGTGAACTTTGGTAGTACTAAATACAACCGTAATTTATTGAATAATTCGGTGCAGAATTTTCAGAATCAAATTAGTTCATCTGTATCCTACAGTAAGTCATGGAACAATAAATATAATTTATCCGTTAACCTAAACCATAATCAAAATAACAATCTTGGCTTGGTGAATATGAGTTTGCCCAATATCAATTTCAATGCCATTACAGTTTATCCATTTCAATCAAAAGATCAGGTTGGTGCTGGAAAGTGGTACGAAAAAATTGGTATAGGGTACAATGGAAGTGTACAAAACCAATTGTCTTTTTATGACTCTTCTTTTAGCATTCGTCGAATATTAGATACCATGCAATGGGGCGCCAATCATAGCATTCCAATCACTTTGTCTTTACCTTCTTTAGGACCAGTAACGATTTCTCCGAGTATATCATTAGAAGAAAAATGGTTTGGCCAACAAAATATAAAATCTTGGAATAGCCAATTGCAAAAAGTAGATACCACAATTAATAGAGGTTTTTATAGAGCCACTCAAATGAGCTTTGGATTAGGAACAGCCACCAGAATTTTTGGTACCTATAAATTCAAAAAAGGAAATATCAAAGCGATCCGTCACGAGATTCGACCTACTGTTTCTATCAATTACAAGCCTGATATGGCCAAGTCATACCATTATGCCACTCAAGTGGATACAAGTGGAAGAAGGTATCGTTTTTCTAAATATGATGGGAATGGATTAGGTGGCGCATTCAGTGAAGGGCAGTTTGGAGGGATGGGTTTTGGTGTTGATAATTTCTTAGAGATGAAAGTCAAGGATAAGCAAGATACGAGTGCTGATGCTTTTAAGAAATTTAAACTAATCGAAGGTTTTGGATTTAATTCAAGTTATAATTTCTTGGCTGATAGTTTTGCATTAGGCGGATTTAATTTTTATGCCAGAACAACTTTGTTTGAAAAGTTAAATATCACCACTTCTTTTAATTTAGATCCTTACGAAACAGATGCTAAGGGTTTTAGAGTGAATAAATTATCAATTGATCCTTCCAGACTGAAATTTGGAAGTATCACCAATGGTGGAGTATCATTTTCTACTTCTTTCACTAGTAAATCAAAAGACAAGAGTAAAGACAAAAAAAGTATACCTCTTGATCCTTTTATGACACCTGATGAACAACAACGTCAACTATTGTACGTAAGAGCTAATCCGGCAGAATTTACAGATTTTAATACGCCTTGGTCTTTAAATCTGTCTTATTCTTTTCAGTTTTCTAAGACCATCAAGCCAGATTATTCTGGGTTTAAATTACAAACCTTTTCTACTTTAAATTTAACGGGTGATTTCAGTGTTTCGCCAAAGTGGAAAGTAGGTGGAAGTAGTTATGTTGATTTATCGCAGTTTTCAGTTCAGCAATTAAGCATGTTCATCACAAGAGAAATGCATTGCTGGCAATTGGCAATCAATGTAATGCCAATAGGTATTTACAGGTCATTTAGCATTACAGTAAATCCAAAATCAGGCATTTTAAGAGACCTTAAAATCAATAGAAGCAGAACCTTCTCTAATTCCACTTATTAAGCAGGGTTGTACTTTAAATAATGTGCAGACATTGTGTCAAAAGCAAGTTGTTTCAAAGTTTGTACGGTATGCCCTTCACTAGAAATTGGCGCTAAAATATCCATTTGAATTTTACCTGGCTTAAAGCAAGCGACTGGATAAGCCGGCAGAATCTTTTTTGTATTCAATAAAACTACAGGAATGATTGGCTTTTTTGTGTCAATCGCAAGTTTAAATGCACCATCATAAAAAGATTTTAGCGGAGCACTTGTCTTATTCCTAGTCCCTTCTGGATAAATTAACATGTCTAACCCATTTCCTAAAACACGTTTCATTTCTTCAAAACTAGCTCGTCTACTTTGATCACTTTTTCTATCTACGATGACAGATCCAAATTGATATACCCATCCAAAAATCGGCACATAGATAAAACTCTTTTTTGCAATCGTTTTATTAGCCCTTGGTAAAAATGGGGTACTTACGGGCACATCAATTAAACTATTGTGATTGCATATGACTATGGCTGGCTCTAGATTTTTAAAATGATGTTTCCCTGTAACTTTAAATCTACAACCAGATAGCATTAAAAATAATCCCATCCAATATCTAGATATAATGCGGTGCCATCTTGTTTTATGGGGTTCAGCTAAAAAGAAGCAAGGCAAATAGAACCATATAAAAATAAACATGGTAGAGGCAAATACGAGGAATGCCCAAAATGCCAAAATGCGTCCAAGAATTAGTTTTGATTTTTGTATCATATTAATTTGACCAATCTATTGGGTCTTTTTTTGCTTGTATTAAGTATTGATTTGTTGCACTAAAATGCTTGCACCCAAAAAAACCATTGTAAGCACTTAATGGAGAAGGGTGTGCTGCTTTTAGAATTTTATGTTTAGTGGCGTCAATTAAAATTTGTTTTTGGCTTGCATAATTGCCCCATAAAATGAAAACCAATTCCGACTTGTCATTGGATAGTAATTTGATTAAGTCATCTGTAAATTGTGTCCAGCCAATTTTACTATGACTTGCTGGTTCATCAGCTCTCACTGTCAACGCGGTGTTTAACAATAGCACGCCTTGTTTGGCCCATTTTGTCAAATCACCCGTTTGAGGAATCGGCATGCCAATATCTTTATTTAATTCTTTGTAAATATTCATTAAAGAAGGAGGGATTTTGCAATCTGCTGGAACAGAGAAACTGAGTCCCATGGCTTGGCCAGGTTGATGGTAGGGGTCTTGCCCAAGTATGACCACTTTGACTTGATCAAATGGTGTTTGATTGAAGGCATTGAATATTAAACTGCCTTTTGGATAAATCGTTCGATTGAGCGCCTTTTCTGTTTTAAGATGCGCTATGATCTGCTTAAAATAGGGGCGCTCAAAAAGGGGCGCCAATGCTTTTTTCCAACTGTCTTCTATTTTAACATCCATAATCACTAAATTACATCTTTTAGCTATAAAACGATGGGTTCTATATGAAAAATGGGGTACTATTCATTTTAATGTTTGTTCTATCAATTCATCTTACTGCAGCCCCAATGGTGGAGGACAGTACTGTATTTCGTCAAAGAGTAGACCTCTTGAAAACCTTGGCTCCATTACAATTGACTCATGGCCATGGTGCGTTAAAAGGTTCATTTCCTTCCTTTAGAAAATATTTTTATAGTCGTCAATTAAAGCAAGAAGACAATGTTTTTTTTACCTCTTTAATTTTGTTCAATATTGGTCAGTTTAGGGAACTCATGCAGCCGGATGAAAAAATAATATTTGATCAATTTAAATCAAATGCAATTCCTTATATCAATCGATTCAAGAACGAAAAGAATCAATTAACCTATAATTTTTGGCCCAGAAATCCACCCCTAATATTTCCAAATGGTGGCTGGTTAAATCAGTTCAATCAACAATTTGCACTAGCTGATGATATTGACGATGGAGCGATCACTTTATTAGCTTTAGGAACAAATGATTCTCTTGCCCTATCAATGCGATCTAAATTTGAAGCCTATAGAGTAGGGAAGGGTAAAACCAATCGTAGTTTTTATCCACGCTTTAAATCTCGTCCTGTTTACAGTACCTGGCTTGGTCATAAGATGCCTAAAGATGTAGATCTGTCTGTATTGACCAATGTATTGTTGATGCATACAATAGCTGGAATACCTTTGAATTCAACTGATTCTGCTAGCCTTGATTTAATTGTGGATTTAATTAGAGAGAAAAAACATTTAAAAGATCCCAAATTTGTTTCACAACATTATGCGCATAAGGCAACCATACTATATCATATTTCTCGATTGATTTATTTTTCTAACTATCCACCTTTATTGGCGCTTAAATCTGACTTACTTCATCAGTCTTTGGATCTATTGAAATCGTCAAAATATCCACTTGAACAATTGTTATTGCATACGAGTATTTTAAGACTGGGTGGGAAGGTTGATCCTCCTACAAATATTGATATGATGGCGCTTTCTAAAAATGATTACCCTTATTTTGTAGCCAATATTGCATCTGTTTTAAATAATCCTATGAAACGAATTGTGAATGCTAGCAATTTGGTTCGTTTTGATTATTATTCTTACGCGTTTAATTTGTCTCTTTTGTATGAAAATAGGATGTTGCGGGGTCGGATATCCAACTAGAGACTTTTATCAAAGGATTGCCGTCGTTTCACTCCGGCATCCTTTATTTGACTTTCAAAAAGGATTACCTCCCGTTGGTCGGTGATCCTTTTAGGGATCTTACCCAAAGCCTTTCATCAAAGGATTGTCGTCGTTTCACTCCGACATCCTTTATTTGACTTTCAAAAAGGATTACCTCCCGTTGGTCGGTG
>JACCDW010627719.1_pt1 | contig 10241 bp, 13 predicted proteins | sample 7449781 | NCBI WGS metagenome assembly JACCDW01 (sample SAMN15323449, study PRJNA562643) | freshwater metagenome | isolation source: river surface water | place: USA:Blue River Watershed | collected 2017-08-18 | reverse complement strand
TTTTCAAATTGTTTTTTTATTCTAGGTGGTAGAATAACGTCTTCAATTTTTTTAGGTCTATATTTTTCCCAGAGTAGTAAATTTTTAACTGACATATTATTGAGATTGAAATGTTTTTATATATACTCTCATGATAGGACAAAAGTTTAATTTTGATGAAGTTTTCTTTAGAGATTTAACCGTTTGTGTTTTAGACACATTAGAGGGTAGATTAAATTGGATAAATCGATTTTCATCTGGAGATATAAATGTTCAAGTGCCTATTTATTACTCACTGAGTGGTGATGAAAGGTTCTTATTAGATTCTTTTCAGGATGATATAGTATCTGAAAATAGATATGTTGAGTTAAATACAGATCAAATTCCTAGAGGTCATTTAACACTTAATAATTTTAATATAAAGAGTGATGAATTTAGAAATCCTAATGTTTGGTTAAGGGCAGTTGTTGAAGATAATCTTGAGGTTAGAAAATTACTTAAACAAGTAAGAGCTATTCCAATTACGGTTACTTACGATTTAGTAATTTTGCTAAAATCGGAAATAGATGTTTTTAAATGTTCACAAGAAATAATGAATACACTTTGGTTATATAAATTTATTTATTTTGAACATAATTACATGAATATAGATGCTGTGATAACTATGCCAGATAGTAATGCTATTGAGATAACAAGAGAGAAGAATTTAAAAAGTGATAATACAATTAAATTAACACTATCTTTAGAGGTTCAAACATATTACCCCGCTTTCACATCAACCTCAAGTTGTAAGGTTCAGACCCTTGCTACTATTACATCTGGATCAAATATTATAAAAGTCGGTCCTGTTTTTTACAAAAGTTGTAACGGTAGAGATAAAAAAGTTTCATCTATCTCAGATATTTCTATTGGTCAACAAGTTGTTGGTGGTTGTATTCCAAACGGAACTATTGTTAAAAATATAGATCTTCAAAATTGTGAGATAGAATTATCTAGAAATTTATCTTGTGATTTAGAGACTGAAATTGAATTTTTATTTTCTGATCCTGGATCTGTTGTTTATCCATACAGAACAAGATGGTTCGGTAATTTACAACCTTTATTGATGAGGAATATGACTGATAATAATGTTAATGGTAAGGACAATTTTAACCCAAACCAAAAATGAAAAAAATAGACTTTTTAATTGTAATATATAGTTTATATAAAAAAAATAAATACAAAAAGTATGAAGAATCTTAAACTTGAATTGTTTAACTTCAAAAAGTCATTGTCTTATGAGCAATCAGACGTTGAGTATATAATTGAAGGCCACTTAAATTCCACAAATGAGTTATCGGAAAAACAGGTTATATTATCATTAAATGAAAGGTTAAAGCCATTTACTTACGATAAAGAAGTAAAATCATTTCTTGAGAGTTTAAATGATGATATTAAAAATTATGAATTGTTATATGAATTAAAAAATCTATATAATGTTCTAAATTCCAAGAATCAGGGTGAGTTATATCGCCAACCAATTAATGTTTTGTTACAAACAATAAATCTTGAAACTGACCAAGATAGAATGTCAAAAATTCTTAACGAATTGGCTGTTTATGATTGGGTTCCAGAAATTAAATTATTTGTTCATAATTTATCAAAATCACCTGAGAAAAAGTCGAACCTTTTAAGTGGTGGTAAGGGAGAGTCGATTTATACTATAGTTGAACAAGTTGAAGATGGTCATTTGGCTTTCATAAAAGATTCTTGGTTTATTTTAACAGAAAGTTCAATTGAGAAAACATTGTTAGAAAACAATGTTAAGGATGAAGAAAGACTTCGTACTTTAAGATCTTTACAAACTGCTATGCAATTTGCTACTATTTCTGAGAGTAGAATAGATTTCAGAATTTCTGAATACCTAACAATTGGTTTATCAGTTTCTTCAAAAGGTGGTATTTTTATTAATGAAGATGAATTAAATGAAGAAACTACATTAGAAAGTTTATTCTCATCTCCTGTAGTTCCAATTGTTAATAAAAATTTCTATCCACTTTTGGTTGAAGTATCTAAAAATATTGATTCTTTTGTTGAGTTAGATGTTGTTAAGAAAATTAGCAATTTAATTAATCCAACATTGGAAGTTTTCGCATTTAATTACAAGAGTAGTACATATATTTATCGTTGTGATGAGAGATATGGTAACTCATTTTTTAAATATGAATCAGCATTAGAACTAGTTAATGAGGTTAGAAATGAACTAAATTATGACCTATCATATTTTTATGAAAATAAACTTTCAAAAGAGCTTATTTCTAAAAAGAGATTAGAAGATAAAGAAAGAGAAATCACTTTGAAATTAGAAGATGTTCAGTTTAACATTTCAAAAATTAAAGGGTCTATTAAGATGATTGGTGAATCTGATGTACTTAAAGAGGCTCTTTCTAATTTAGAAAAAAGAGAGCAAAACTTAGCATTAGAACTTTCAGCTGTTAAGGAACTTCAATATAAAGAAAGAGTTAGAATTTAATAAAATTCAAATAATATTAAAAAAGACGAATATTTTATATTCGTCTTTTTTTATTTATTAACTATAATAGATAGTTAAAGCATTAAAGAGTTTCGTACTCAAAAAATAAATGCTTATGAATGTATCTTAATAATAAAGATTTGTATGTTGAAATGATTGTGTCTAAGGCTCAGGGAAGACTGACTAGAAAGGCCGAAAAAATGTTGGAGCTATTGGCTAAGGAAACAATTAAAAAAATGAGGTATTGGTCTAATGATGATAAAATGGATTGCTATCAATCCGGACTATTAGATATGTTTCAGAATTGGTATAATTTTAATGAGGAAAAATCCGTAAATGCCTTCGCTTATTTTACCGAAGTATTCAAGAGGGGAATAGCTAAGGGATTCAATGAATTATATAAAAAGAAAGGAGATAATGATAATCTAATTAAGGTTATCTCTATTGAAGGGTCCAATGATGGACAAGGACTACATAGTCTTTAATTTTATTTAATATTATCCTAAAAACAAACATTGATTTTATCATATAAAAAATATGAAAAAGAAAGCGTTGATTACTGGGGTAACCGGTCAAGATGGAAGCTATTTAGCTGAATTTTTACTTAATAAAGACTATATTGTACATGGTATTAAAAGAAGAAGTTCGTCTTTTAATACATCTAGAATTGATAAAATGTTTGAAGAAAGAAAGGATAGTTTTTTCTTACATTATGGTGACTTAACAGATTCTACTAATCTCATTAGAATAATTCAAGAAGTTCAACCAGATGAAATTTATAATTTGGCTGCTCAGTCACACGTTAAAGTTTCTTTTGAAACTCCTGAGTATACAGCAAATGCTGATGCTATTGGTACTTTAAGAATACTTGAGGCTATAAGAATTCTAGGATTAGAAAAGAAGACTAAGTTTTATCAAGCATCAACCTCTGAAATGTTTGGATTGGTTCAGGAAATACCACAGAAAGAGACTACACCATTTTATCCAAGAAGTCCATATGGTGTTGCTAAATTATACTCACACTGGATAACAGTTAATTATAGAGAAGCTTACGGTATTTTTGCTTGTAGTGGAATACTTTTCAATCACGAATCACCTTTGAGAGGTGAAACTTTTGTGACAAAAAAGATTACACAAGCAGTTGCTAAAATAAAGTTGGGATTACAAGATAAATTATTACTTGGTAATCTTTCAGCTGAAAGAGATTGGGGCCATTCAAAGGACTATATTGAGGGTATGTGGCTAATGATGCAACAGGATACACCAGAGGATTATGTTTTAGCAACTGGTAAAAAAATATCAGTTAGAGACTTTACAACTCTAGCTTTTTCACATTTAGATATTAAATTAGAATGGATCGGAGAAGGTGTAGATGAAAAGGGTATCAATTCTGAAAATGGTGATGTACTAGTTGAGGTTGATGAGAGATATTTTCGACCAACTGAAGTAGATATTTTAATTGGGGATTCTTCTAAGGCTAGAACAAAATTAGGATGGATTCCTAAATATTCGGTGGAAGATTTATGTAGAGAAATGGTAGAATTTGATTATAAAGAATTTAATACTAAACAAATTATTTAATTTTAATATAAATTTTCATAAAATTAGAGTATGAATAAGTGTATAATACAATTTTGGGAGGAATCTGAAATAGAAACAGATATTAAATCTGATGGTTGTTCATTACATATGGACAATATTGAACGTGTTAAATTCATTAAAGAAGTTTATAATAACAGAACACAAAATATACCATCATCTTATGATAGGATTTCAGGGAAAGAAATGAGTTGTTTTATATCTGATACACTTTTTGATAAACTTTTGGAACTTGGTAGTATTCGGCTTTCTGAGATTGAGAAGAATAATCTTATAAACTTAGAAGAAATTATTTTTAAAGATTATGAAGTTATTTAGTTTATTTTTTATACTATCTACATTATATTATCTTTTTAATAGAAAACATTTATTATCAAAAGTAGGAGATAGAATCTATAAGAATAAATCTAAAGTATATTTAGATATAATTTATTTTTTGAGTGATTTTTTATATCTTGTTTGGGTTGTAGCTATGATATTTGTTAATTTTAAAATATCAATTTTATTGATATTCATTATCTTTTTAAGATGGTTCTTATTAGATCCATTTAAGGATAAGCAAGATATGACATATATTGTTTTAAAACTTATGGTTTTATTTTCGATACTTATAAGTTAAACCTTTTTAGGTGATCTTCAGTTATGACAATAAATTCCCATCCTTTTTTATCACAGAATTTAATCATAGTATTCCACTTATCTCGATTTTTTTGAGCCATTTTTAGATCATATTCAAAATTTTTGAGCTTTTTTAATTTAGAAGATGAATCTGGAATTTGTAATTTTTTCTCTTGTAATGCCACAACCATATCAAATTCTTTTTTTGGTTTTACTTCAGCTATTACTTTTTTTGTCATACCATTTTCTAATCTCATCTCATAATAAAAATCAGGATAGTAGTTGTGTGTCTTAACACGAACATCCCCATTATCAAAGTGTGTCATTTGATAGGGTATCGTTATACATTCTGCTCCCCATTTTGTTACTTTTTCACTTAAATCGAGCCAATTCATTATTTTAAATTCCCAAGAGCTTCTATAATAGATCCCACCTTGTGAATTTAGTTTTAGTACTTTATCTTTATTTTTAGGTATAAAATTACCTTGATGATAGTTTTTATTTTTCGGTGCGTTATTTAACATATAATATATATTCATTATGGGATCTTTACAAGAAAGAGTTAATTTAAGTCAAAAAGTATTTGGAGATAATTTGGTTGATTATTTTAAAAATAATTCAATGTATATGGTTGATAAATACTCAAAAAGCGATGATATGTGTGAGGCTATCTCACTAAGTGATATATCAATGGGTAGGTTTTATTTTTTTCACTACGAAGATCCATCAAACTGGATGAGATATTCTCCTGTATTTACAATTGAAAATAAGGATTTGAAGGGTATGAAAATAATAATAGCTTTAAATTTTAATTTTTTACCTATTGAGATTAGATCTTCTATTTTTGATAAGTTTATTTCTGAGCAGATGTTTGAAAAAAACTCACCTTTGGAAGTAAATTTCAAGGGAATTTACACCGAACTTCTAAGATATGGATTTGAGTATTGTATAGTTGAATATAACGCTATACAGTTAAAAATGGTTCATAGAATTAATTTAGAACTCTTACCAAGATTTATGTATTCATCACACCCGAAAAATACTTATGATCCTAATAAATTGATGCAAATTTGGAATGCTAAGTTGGAAAAAAGGGAGCAGAGACATAAGGAATTAATATCATCCACACTATTAGATTTTTACGAAGTTGAGTCTGTCATTGGTGATAAGTACGATGCTCTTTTTGGACATATTAAAAGGTTACAAGATAGTTTTAATAAATTTAAAAACAAGTAATTTTATTTAGAATATAATTAATAAAAATTATTATTCTATGAAAACTTTCTTTCTTGAGTACATTTGGTTAGATGGTAATACACCTCAGAAACTTAGATCTAAAACAAAAATTGTAAAAGCAAAAAATGAAGATAAAATTAAATTATCAAATTGGGGATTTGATGGATCTTCAACAAACCAAGCTGAGACTTCCAAGTCTGAAATGGTTTTAGTGCCTGTTAATAAATTTAAAGATCCGTTCCGTGAAAACGGTTTTTTAGTTATGTGTGAAGTTTATAATATTGATATGACTCCACACTCTTCTAATAAAAGACACCAACTTGAGGAGACATTAAAGGTCTCTGATGAAAAAACTATGTATGGATTTGAACAAGAGTATATAATTTATGATAGAGAAACAGATAGACCATTGGGATGGCCAAAAGATGGATTTCCTCGACCTCAGGGTGATTACTATTGTGGTGTTGGTGGTAGTAATGTTTCAGGTAGGAAGTTTGTGGATAGACACGCGGATCTTTGTTTAGAAGCTGGACTTTCTTTTACTGGTATAAATGCAGAGGTTATGTTGGGTCAATGGGAGTATCAAATTGGACCAGTTTTAGCTTTAGATGGGTCAGATCAACTTTGGATATCAAGGTGGATTTTAGAGAGAGTCTCTGAAGAATTCAATTATTTTATCGAGTTCCATCCTAAGCCATTTAGAGGAAATGATTGGAACGGCAGTGGAATGCACGTGAATTTTTCAACTGAATCAATGAGAGTGGATCTTGAAAATAAGAAGCAATTAGTAATTGAGGCTTGTGAAAAACTTGGAGATGCTATTGAAGAACACATAAATGTCTATGGTATTGATAATGAGTTTAGATTGACTGGTGCTAATGAGACTTGTTCAATTAAAGAATTTAAATATGGAATAGGTGATAGAACAGCATCGATTAGAATTCCTTTTTCTGTTAATGATGATGAGACACCTGGGTATTTGGAAGATCGAAGACCAGCTTCAAATGCTAATCCTTATGAGATTTGTGATATGATGATTAAGACTATATGTATAGGTGCTGAGGTAGAGAACTAAAATAAAAGTCCGATAGAAATATCGGACTTTTTTGTTTAATATATACATATAAAATAGTAAATTATTTATTATGAAGCATATTAGAAAATTTGAAGAGTTAGATTATAAGGAGTTACTTGCTCAACAGTCAAAATTGAGACAAGAAATGGAGAGATCGAGACAAGAAGAAATTGAAAAAAATAGAAAGGAATTATCAGGTAAACGCCTTTCTGAGATTTCAGCCGAAGTTGAAAAATCAAAACAAAAATCAGATGCTCTTAGAGATAGACAAGAACTTACACATTTGGTAATTCAGTCTTTAATATATTCTGAAATGAATAAAGGTGGATTTGAAAATTTCAAAGATGATTTAAAAAACTTTTTGAGCAACTATCCATTAGAAACACTACCAAAAAGTGGTATATCAATCTATAGAGATTAAGGAGAAGGATATATTTAAATATATACCTTAAAATTTTTGAAAATTTAATGGCAGCAACTTATAATCCTCTTAATCAATCGGGAAACATGCCTTATGTTAATACCGCTGTTGAGAATAGAGGTCTTTTTAGTAGAATACTTCGAAATTTATCTTCTTGGGGGATGAATTATGACGACATGATTATGAGAAATCAGGTTGGTGTTGGTATTAATGAAGATCCTTATTCAATGCAAGGCAATTCTATGTATGACTTTTTTAGTCGTAGAGCCGTTGCTTCAGTTTTAAATAGAAAATCTATTCCATATTTAGATAGATCATATGCTGATAAGAGAAGAATATTAAGAGAGTATTCAATTAAAGATGAAATTAGAGACTTTGTCTCTAGCGTTTGTGATGAGGCTGTTATTTACTCAGATAGAGACTTCTGTAAGCCAAAAAATATTTCTACTGACTATTCTCAGGACCTTAGAGATAAATATCAAGAGTTTTTTGAAAAAATATACAATAGATATGGCTTTTCGGATTCAGTATCTGCTTGGAGCCTAATGAAAGATTTCCTAATTGATGGATATATCGCCATGGAAATCGTTTGGGATGATAAGAAGAAAAATATTATACATTTTAATAGACTTAGACCTGAGACGCTTGTTCCCGCTTTTGAGCCATCAATTGGGCATTTATGGATTCAATATCCAGAAGATCCACAATTAAGAAGAATATTTTTAGATTCTCAATTAGTTTTTATATCTTATTCAACACAAAATGACTATTCAGAAACTTCTTATGTTGAGGGATTAATTAAACCTTATAATCAAATGAAGATTATTGAACAGACTAAAATAATGTTCAATATTATTAATGCTACAGTTTATCAAAAATTTACTATCCCTGTTAAAGGACTTTCTAGACAAAAGGCTGAGGAACAAATAGGTCAACTAATTAATGACTACTCAGAAGAGGTTGAGTGGGATGACTCACTAGGTACACTTCAAATAAATGGTACTAAGCATTTACCATATAATAAGCAAATATGGTTCCCTGAGGGTGATGCTGGTACTCCAAATATGGAGTTAGTTTCACCGCAAGGTCATAACTTGAATGAGGACGATATTTTAAAATGGTTTTATAATATTTTAAAAAGAGCTTCTAAAATTCCTGTTCAGAGATTTGAAGGTGATAATGGAGGTGGTAATGTATTTACGGACGCTGCTGAGATGACAAGAGATGAGGCTAAATTCAGTAATTTTATTAATAGATTAAGAGCCAATTTTAAAGAAATAATTGTTAAGCCTTTAAAACTTCAAATGTTGGTTGAATTTCCAGAGTTAAAAGATGATGAGGTATTTTTAAACCAAATTGATATTGACTTTATTTCAAATCAATTATTTGAGGAGTGGAAAAAGCTTGGGAATATGTCTAAAAAGATTGAAATATTGGGTAGTTATACCGGTATTCAGAAAGCAGATGGAACTCCATATTTTCATATTGAGTATTTAATAGACCATGTTCTTAAATTAACTGCTGAAGAAAAAGAAGAGAATAAGAGATACTGGATTAAAGACTCTGCTGGTGCTGGTTCTTCAGAGGCAACTCCTGGTGAGGGTGGTGAAGCTGGTGGTGAAGCTGGTGGTGAGTTCGGTGGTGAAGCTGGTGCTGAGGCCGGTGGTGCTCAGGCTACTCCTGAGACTCCTGAAGCTCCTCCCGCTCCTGAGACAGGTGGAGGAGAAGCTGGTGGTGAAGCTGGTGGTGAGGCCGGTGGTGGAGAATTTGAATTCTAAGCAGCCTCGTTGAACCCGTAATTGGCATAAAATCCAATTATGAATTTCTGTTCTAGCTGTTTTGTGGGTATCGCTCCCCATCCCATTATTTTTGGATTTATTTGTAAAGCTATTCCAGAATTAATTAAACTTTCTAATAGTTTACCATTTGGTGTTTCTAATATTTCAATATTGAGTATTAACTCAATTACTTCTAAATCACCATCAATAATAAATGATATTTCATTTATTCTAAAGGCTACATTTTTAAGATTAGTTGTTGAAATATTTTCATTAGAAATTCCTAATTCGCACAAGAGTGGTGGGTTAATTTCAGTTATATCAAACTGACATTTTTTACCTAAAATAGAGTTTATTTTTATTTCTCTGTGTATTGATTTATAGTCTCTATACTTTTCAAGTAGATATTTAAAACATTCAAGATTGTACTTTTCTCTTAAATTAACTCTCGTTATCATTTTGTGACTTTTTCTTTTCAGAGATTGTTAGTTTCATTTTCTTGAAAAGTTTTTTATTTTGAATTGGATATTCAACACCATAATTTTTTTGTAGTGTCTCTTTTCTCTTTGACTCTGAACACTTTCTACAATAATAAATCCCCCAAGTATTTCCATACTTAATATAATTCTTGTAGATTACATCTTTTTTGATACCACACCCGTCACATTCGCAAAGTATTTTATGATGAGATCCTTTTGATAATAATTCTGTTGGTATTATTAAATCATCTCCAATAGAGATATCATATCCTAAATTTTCAAAATAGGAAAAATTAGATTCATTTATTTTGATTTTAATTTCTCTAGTGATGATCATAAAAAACCGCTAATTTTTAATGTATATATCTATTTTATCATGTCTCTGTAAGATTTTGCGCATGAAAGGTATCCTTGGTTCTATAAAAAATCCACCTTTAATTTTTTTTGGTTTTTTAATATCCATATATATCTAAAATTAACGTTAAATTTCATGAAATCTATTCTTATTGTTGAAAATTCAACAAATTCTCTCTCGAAGATTAAC
>JACCDW011939226.1_pt1 | contig 10242 bp, 9 predicted proteins | sample 7449781 | NCBI WGS metagenome assembly JACCDW01 (sample SAMN15323449, study PRJNA562643) | freshwater metagenome | isolation source: river surface water | place: USA:Blue River Watershed | collected 2017-08-18 | reverse complement strand
GTCATGCACCTAAAACATATAAGAGGTATTTTAAGTATCGCAGTTTTTGATACTAGTTATTTCGATTGTAGTCGGCTCAAGTTGTCTAAATAGTCCTGAAAAATGGTCTGTTGGATTACATCCGTTTGATTGTTCAAAGCTTGAAACAAGGCTGTTAAGCATTGCTCGGTTGAGTGATTTATAGTCGTTACATATTGTTCGGTAGCTGTCTGTGACTGTTCGGTAGCTGTCTGTGACTCTTCGTAAGATGCTATCAAACGGGCTTGTATTTGTTTCCCTTGACTTAGCGAAGAGTTCTCGCGTTGAAGCTGATATATCAGTTGAGTTCGATCTGTCGCACGTAATTGCTCGTGTAGTCGATACAGACGATATTTTAGACTCGCTTCGCATTTGAGTAGACGGGCAATGTATTCTGGTTTGACTGATAGTGTTTCTAGAATTTGGCATATCGACGCTACTGTGTCTATTTGCTTCGCAAACTCGATCTGATTGAATATATCCTGTACTTCTTGATTCATTAAGTTTTTCCAAAAGTATAAAAACTTTTTTCTTAGATAAACTACGAATAATTTCGACACCATCCTCAAAGATAGAATAAAGCTTTGCTTTAATATTTTTAGTTAATGCGTAGGTAAACATATATTTATCCAAGAATTAAATTTAATATAACGCAAATTAATCTTTTCGCCAACTATTTTTAAAAATCCCAGTTTTTAATACTGGATGCTTGCGTATAACTAGTAACGTTACCTTCAAAAAAATTTACTTTAGATGACGCTTGACCTTGAATATCTGCTATTTTTGCCAAATGTAAATAAGGATTAGTTACATTAGTAAAAGGTGAAATTAGTCCTAAATTACGCATAAGTTGGTGGGCAAGATATTGAATAGATTTTCTATTATCTTGTTTATTTAAACCTATAATGTTATTAGAAACATAATTCATCCACTTGACTTCAGTTTCTATAGCTTGGAAAAAGAAGTCTTTATAATTAAAATCTAAATAACTAGGATCTTGATCTTTAGTGACTAAATATATTAAATGTTTAAACAATGTTACATGTGTTAACTCATCTCTATGAATTAATTTAATCATATCCGCGCAACCTTTTAATAAGTTACGTGACGATAAGCTATAAAAGAAATTAAATGCGGAATAAAAATATAAACCTTCTAAAATATAGTCGGCTACTAAAGATAACACAAAAGTATAATAACTTGGACTTTCTATATACTCAGCAAATAATCGAAAAATAAAGCGACTACGTACTTTTAACTCGTTATCCGTTTGTACTAAAGAATAAATTTCATTTCTATCTTCTGTAGGTAATACAGTATCAATTAAATATTGATATGATTGTGAATGTAAATATTCTTGACTTATTTGTTCTGCAATACAACATTTAATATCAGGGGTTTCTATTGCCGCGCTAAGATATGTTAGATTAGTCGTTTGAATATTATCTAAAAAAACTAAAAAAGCTAATATGCGTTTAAATGCAAATTTTTCATCATCTGACAATTTACTATAATCATTAATATCTTGAGTAAGATTAATTTTTTGGGGTATCCAAAAATTAAAACGCATTTGTTCATACAATTTAATTGCCCATTTGTTTTCACTTGAATTTATACGAAACGATAAATGTGAAGCATAATCAGGCTGCTGAGAAACTGCACTAGTGTTATAAAGCATTATACTACGTTAGGTAAAAGAATATAAAAAGAATCGTATTGTATTATACTAAAAAGCTCATCATAAAATATTTTCCAAGTATACCAATATCCTGATTTAATTAAAATTTTAACATAATTTAAAAAATATATGTCTGGTGAAATACTTTTACTATTTGTACTAACATTTAATTTACTGTCAATACCGTATATAACTATTTCAAAGTTAGTATATTCTAATGTTAATACGTTACCTATATTTTCTTTTTTTGTCAACTTTATTAAATTAGCTAAGATAGATTTATTACATGAAAAATAACTATCAGGCTGCTTATTCATTAAATGAATAAACATGTTAGCCCATTTATTATCAGGTAATAAGTCTTCAATATTACCACAAAAGAAAGCTATACGATTCTGATAAAGTAACTGTGACTCCTTATAATTTATTAAAGTGCCAACTAGTTTTTTCTCTTGCGTCGTTAAGATAGCTTCATGTTTTAACATTTTCAAAAACTCCAGCTTGTTTTAATTAACGATAGGAAATAACTGTACCTGATTCAAATACTACATTTTGATATTTTATTTTGCCTGACGGGCTTTTAGTGATTTGTATGAGGTAAGTTTTCCTTTTTTTATTCTAACTGATTTTTACTGTGTTTGTCAAGTACTAAAAAAAACTTTTTCAGTTTGATTTTGATATTTGCCCTTTCTGTCAGCATAAGAAGTCAAACATTTATCTCCTTTAAAAAATAAAAGTTGAATAATTCCTTCAGCAGCGTAAATTTTAACTGTTTTGCTAGAAGTGTTAGATAATTCTATTGTAATGTGTCCACACCAACCTGCTTCGATTGGTGTAACGTTAGCTACAACACCATTTCTAGCATAAGTGGATTTACCCAGAGCGATCGCAGTAAGATTTTCAGGCATATGTACAAGTTCTAACGTTGTACCTAACACACAAGAATTAGCAGGTACGCGCCAATACATCCCAGTATTATCTGTATTTAACAGTAAAGGAATAAAATTTTCACTATTACTGTATTTTGGGTCTAATAAAGTAGAGGAATTATTTATTAGTAACAATTCTGTATTACTTAAACGTAAATCGTAGCCATAACTAGAAAGACCATAGGATATAACCTTGTTCCCACCAAGTACTTTAGTTTGCATAGCATAAGGACGAATTAAATCTTCCTTTACACACAATTCTAGTATTTGTTTATCATTTAAAAGCATAAGAAAAATAAATCGAGAACCCCGTTCTATCTTGAAGATAGAACGGCTTTACTACAAAAACAATTACATATTATTTGGCTCTTGGAGAAACTTAGTTCCATTACTTGAAACAGTTTTTGAATTAGTTAATAACTTGGTCTTTGTTCTAAAATCTTAGAATGTATTGTGTTTGTGATTAACTCTCCTTTATTTGCTTGTTTTCTATCTATAAATAACAGTTTATCAGACTCAATTTGCTTCGTCAATAGTTCATAGGTACTTTGTCTTTCTTTTTGTTTACTTATATCAGCCGTTAGCCGATCTATTTTACTTCGACTAAAAGCAATGTCGACATCTTCATCAATATAAACAGTCAAATCGGGTAACTTTAACTCATCGTAGTCAAAAAAATCAGTACTAGAATTATAGACAATATTGCTCCAGATATAACGATCTAATAGAACCAATTGGTCGCCCATTAATTTTGGCTGCATATGTAAAAAATCTAAATAACACACTTTTTGTAAATTATCTAGATTATCGCCTGCATTAATAATGCTTCTTGCCAACTGACCAAACCTAGATTTCGTAGGGAAAGCAATAATACTCACTTGTACATTTTTAGTACATAAAAGGTAAGCGACTTGTCTAACTAGCGTAGTTTTACCTGCTCCATCAATTCCCTCAAAAGCTATTAACATTTTTGATACTAATATAGTCCACTATAAAGGTAGCATAGTTTTAATGCAAAATGCAATAATTTCCGACCTAAAAATTATACCCAAAACCAGACCACGCTTTAATCCCCATAGCGGGATTGTGTACAATCCGCAAAAGTACGTCGAAAACCAGAGAGATTTAGCTAACCTTTTTAAACTACAGTTAAACTCTTGCTTAGATTATCCTATAACTTTAAATCTAAAATTTAGTGGTAATTATTCTCGATGTGATCTAGATAATTTAAGCGGCGCGGTAATGGATGCTTTAGTTAAAGCTGGCATTTTAGCAAATGATACAACTAAACAAATAGATCGATTAATTGTACAGCATCTAGATGAATCTAGTTTTGAATTATCTATCTCTATTTATCCGACCAACATCTAGCTATTAAATCATTAACTTCTTTTGTTTCAGTAGCGGGAAAACTTTTTACCCAACGGCTCATACCTCGATCCATAGCTTCTTGAACAAAAGATGCGACATCTAAAGCATATTCTTCACTACACATACAAACTATTTCATCATGATTAACGGTAACTAATCGAGCTAGCCAATGACTATTACTTTTGAAAGTATTATATATATTAGTCATAGCACTAAACATAGCAACACCTTCACAAAGTAGCCACTGGCTAGAAACCAAGTCATTAATTTTAACTTGCTGTCCATATTCACCATCCCAGAGACGAAAATATCTATTTAAACCTGTTGGCATTCGATATGTTTTATAATACACACCATTTATAGCCGTAGATACTTTTTTAGTTAAATTAGGTAGATTTCGACAAAAGCTATATAAACCGCTATAAGTAGCCCAAAAATTAGCTAAAATTATTTCACATTGTGCTAATGAAACTTCACCCAAAAAAGTATCAAAAAGACGTTTTTTACCTCCAAAATTTAAAGCTAAATAAAAAGTAGTTTTTGAATAGTTTCTTAGCTTCTTAGCTAAAGCATCATTACTTTTATAAGCTTCTACAATTTTATTATATCTAGTATCTAGATCGCCTATTTTCCAATCTTCAGGTATAGAAGTGTTTAAAAAATCAAAACTAAGTACTAAATTTGCTGCGGTTAAACAGTGTATATCTAAATTTTCTTTATATGCTCGTATTAACATCTCATCTTGCGATAACTCGGCAGCTATACGCGAATGTGCCGATGAATAGTCACAAATAATTAACTTAAATCCCTCAGGAGCGCGCAAACAATCACGTATATTTCCACACTCATATAAAGGATGATTTTCTTCATACGGACGTGGATGATTTTGTTGATTAGATCCAAAAATACCACCAATCTGTCCTGAAGAAACTCTTCCCGTTGCAGAATTTGCAGCAAGGCGAAAAGTAGAATATACAACACCATTCGAGTAACAACTTATAAATTGTTCGTATACAGATAAACGTTTGTTTAACGATTTAGCTAATAGATATGCTTGCAAACCTTCACAATTAAAATGATTTGCTATTATTGCTACTTCTTTTTTATCTACCATAGGTAAATCTTTTTTAGACTTACGAGTAATATAGCTTGATGCCTCTGGATAGACAGATAAAATATATTCAGCTACTTTGTGCGTTACTGAAGTTATTTCTAAAGCTGGATATATTTTTTTAAAAATATCAGTAAGTTCTAGCATTTTTTCTTTATGCGCATTATAATTTTTTTCTATTAGATTAATATCGGCAGGAAAGCCTCTCAACATCATATCTACAAAAACAGGTATAGTATTATTAACTAACTTCAAAAAAGCTAAATATTGTGGCTGCGTGCTTAAAAATTGATCTTTTATCTGTTTATATATTTTTAACGTTAACTCCGCGTCTTTCTTTGCATAATCAGTTTGCTCTTTTGCTAAAATAAAAGAGCCAAAATCTGATTTTTGCAGTGCTTTATCAGGTAGATCGATATTTAATACTCTTTTAGCTAAATGAGCTAATGAATGAGAAAAACCCGAAGTATAATCAATTCCTGCCCATATCCATTGGGAACAAAGTTGAGTATCAATAATATTATTATAATTAGGTATTTCTAAACACAGATAATCACGAGCAAAAATAGCCCAAAAAGGCAGATCAAACATAGCATTATGGACTACTTTAACTATATTCTTGTTTTGCATAAAAGAAGTTAAACGTCTTAACTTTTCTTTCAATTCTTCGGTAAGTAACTCGTAATTATAGCCAAGATCTATAGCTAAACTGCTGTTACCGCAAGCTAACGCTATTAACCGAATTTTACCTAATTGAGGAACTAAAGCGTATTCACTATGCTGATAACTAGATGAATAAGTTTCTAAATCGAAAGAAAATACTTGTTCTTTTTCTACAATATCAAAAAATGTCATAGTGTTTAATCGATTGGTATCTACTATTATAATAAGGTAAATTTTCTAACGCAAAATCTTTACTTATTATTAAACATTCTAAAGCTTCATCTTTACGTCTTGTATTACGTAAACGCCCAATAGCTTGTTCTAATTCAGAAAGTACTAAATAGTCGTAATACTGCTTTAATGATATATCTTTCTTCTGTCCTTCAAGTAATAGCCATTCTTCTTTTACTACGCCATAATGTGGTCGAGGTAATCCTAATATCGCTATTTTTTTTGCTTTTTCAAATTTATTACTCCCTCTACTAGTCGATAAAAAAACTAGACTATCTTCTGTAGCGTATTTTTTCCACGTTATAATAGAAAAACCTTGTGCTATTAAGGTGTTTTGAAGTTTCTGAATCACCTTAGGTTTATTGCTTTGATTCGTTATATCAATATCAAAATCAGGAACAACTGTGATCAGTAAGTTATTAGTATAAGGTTTAGCAAAATAAGTAGTAACTTCTGTTAAATCATAGTATAAGTTTAATATTTCTTTTGGTAATGTCGCGTCTAAGAAGATAACTTTTTCTGCATTAAATAAATGATTGTAATTATTTTTTGTTATTATCTGTAAACCTCCCTTTGTAGCATAAAATCGAGCATTTTTTTCATATAAAAAATAAAGAATTGACGAAGGTAAGAAAGTTTTAGTTTTTTTATTTTTTTCTCTCTGAATAGTTTTTATTATGTAAATCAATACTTTAGTATTTTCTTCTTTTATATCTATATCATCAAAGTTAAGTAGCCCTATTAATTTTAGTATTTCTTCATGTTCAATCCCAAAAAATTTAGTTTTTACTTGATTTTCTAACTGACGAACAAAAAAATAAAAATTTAATTTATCACTAAATAATTTTTCCAACAAATAAAGTTCTTTAAAAGAAATAAACTGGCTATTTATTGCTGGACAGGCACTTTTAACTTCATCTATAATAATATATGAGTCATTACTTATCGCAGTTAAACTTTTTGCATGAATTCTAACTTTTATTTTATCTTTATAAAAATTACGTATCTCATATAAGTAACCGTAACCTTCTCCTTGGCTAGTACTACACAACTGTTTTTTCTCACATAAACTACAAATATTTATTTCATCAGTAGCATTAAGTAGTTTAGTATGTTCGTATGCATAAAGGCAATTACCATTACTTTCTTTTCCTACTTTATTTTTACTTTTTTTATTTTCTTTGATTTCACTATAACGTATTGGAAATCTATCCCAAATAGCTAAATTTTTTGTTGCAGGTAAATCTGGTTGCAGTGACAAATAATATACTGGATTATCTATGTTAATATCTCCTATAGCGTGTGATTTACCCGCACCAACAGGTAAATTTACTAAATGAAAAGTCTTACTACTTTTTTTAATACTATCTAACCAGTTAGTAGAGTCATTTCCCGTGCAAACAAGATTGTTATATATTTTTTGCCCTTTATAGCCCCAAAAGTATTTATTAACGTCTAAAATATCTTCTTGTTTAGTATAAAGAATAGAACTCCTATAATAGATACTTTTATCTTGCCAATTAACTTCATCACAATCTAATTTTTGTTTATCGTACAGTTGCTGCCAAGAAACAATAGCTACTGGTAGTTTCTTAGCTATCATCTCGTAAGTCCTACGATAATTTAATACGATAGCGTCATTCAGAAAACTACCTGCATCGGGCAAAATGAAGATATACTTTATATTTAATAACTTAGCGTGTTCGACTACTTCATCAATTTCCTGTTGCGTCGATCTTCCTCCAGAAAAACCTAACCAAGCATACCAAGGATATAACGCCGCGCTAATTAAAGGTTTTAATATGCCTTCAGTTATACACAAAGCTAAAGGTCGCTCGGTAAAACAGGCATATTGATAGGGTAAATTGCCTGACTCAAGTTTTTTACTCACATGAGATTTACCCCAAATATATTTAGGTTTACCACTATTAGTCAAAATTTGACCGTCGCGTAATAAATTATCTACTCCTTTAGTTGCTACATAAAGACCACTCTGATTGCGCCAAACTCCGTTAATATCTGTTCCTGCTATTACCTGTCCTAAACTTCTATCTTTATCTACCTCAAATATTCGATCGAATATTAAATTTATTTGTTTTTCATCTAAATTACGTTGTTTTAACCTATCTTTATTTTTTGATTTATTTTCTAATACTAACAAACTAAATCGTATATGTTTATCTTTACTTTCAATGGTTTCTTCCGCTTCTTCTATATAAGTACTAATAGCTATTTCACTAGGATGAAGATAGCGAGAAAAACCAAATTTGTCTTTTCCTTCTAATAAAGTAAAAGTAAAATTACGTTGAGGTTTATTACAATGATAAATATTAGAGCCTCGAACCTTCCAACAATTCTTATTATTCAAACCACAAACAGGACATGGATTAAGACGTACAAATTGATTAGCCAATTATAACTAACTCCTGTTGACTTCGAGTAACAGCTACATAATTTAGTTTTAAATCCTCTTCAGATGAAGGTTTTTGATATTTATCATCGGTAAATAAAGCAACAAAAGGAGCTTCTAGTCCTTTAGCCCTGTGTATAGTACTTACAATTATTCTTGAATCTAAAGATCTATTTTGTATCTGGTATAAGAAGCGTTTTAAAGTTTCTTGCCCTTTATTAAGACAAATAATTTCTTCTATTATTTCTAATTTTATTTCAAGATCTCTTAAAATATCTTTTGTGGAAGGCAACCTAGGAGTATATTCTATTTTATTTTTAGTTTTTTCAATGATATCATCTAAACCCTGAGAATATCCTTTAGTCTTAATGGAATCTAAAATACCAGAAAAACAATTAACACCTTTTAATTGTACTGGAATTTCCTTATCTAAAGCATCGAGTAACGTATCAATTAATAATTTATATGTTGGCGCGATAATTAAACTATGGCTGGGAACAGTTGTAATATCTAATTTTTCTCTATGATCGATTAAGCCTAGATCGCTTTTTACGTTACGTATAATAGGATTATAACTACGAGCTAAATCTAAATGCGATGAAGGACAACGATAACAATAACTGGAATTATAAACAGCTTCTATATTAAATAATTTTTTAATTAAAGGATAATTATCGATTCCTGCCCCACTAAAACCAAAAATAGATTGCATAGGATCGCCTACAGCTATTATTTGTGTTGTAGGTAAACTAATTTTTCTGATTAACGCTAATTGCGCATTATTCAAATCTTGGCACTCATCAATCAGAATACAATCATAAACCCCTGCTTTTACTTTTTTATCGATTGAAGGCAACCAGAGCATATCAGTAAAATCGATACTACCTGTTTCTTTACGTGTATTATTATGCAATTCAAAAGCTTTTTCTACCCAAGACAAATCTATATTTTGTTGCGCCCATAATTCTACAAGCTGTTTTGTCTTTTCCACCCACAATGACGAATGTAACCAAGTAGGACACATTAATCGTACTATTTGCCAATACTGTTCAAAATCACCATAACGCATTATATTATCACGTTTTAGCTTTAACTTCTTATATAAATCATGAGTACCAATAGAACTAAGTTTATAACTTCCCTCCAGATTTGATAATAAACGTAAACCTAATGAATGCAAAGTACTAACTGTTACATTCTTGGGTACTGTAAATTTCATTTCATCAGCAATATGTTTGTTAAAAGCTACTAATAATATTTTTTTACTTTTTGCATATTCCGTATGACACAAATAACGTAATAAAGTAGATTTTCCCGATCCTGCCACCGCATTAATTAAAAAACTTTCTCCTTTTATAAACTGATTTACAATAAATTCTTGCTCGTTATTTAGTTGCATCTTTTTCCTATTTTATGTTTTAGTTAAAAACTGGATTAACGCTAATTATTAATCCAGTTTTTATCGATTTTAGCTTTGTTTGTAGCTAAAATTTAAAAATTCTTTAACTTCCCTTATTCTTTTTCTTAACGCGACAAGAGTAGACATTTCTTCATCAGTTAATTCGCCAGAATCATATAATTTGAAACTTAAAGAATTTTGTTCTTTAGTTATTTGTAATAGCTCGCGATATAAAGTCTCGCGTAGTTGCGATTCTTCCTTCTGCAAGGCTAATTCTTTTTGTGAAAGTTCTTTTAGTTCGTTGTTGGTCTCTACCAAGTTGTTGTTGGTCTCTACCAAGTTGTTGTTGGTCTCTACCAAGTTGTTGTTGGTCTCTACCAAGTTGTTGTTGGTCTCTACCAAGTTGTTGTTGGTCTCTACCAAGTTGTTGTT
>JACCDW011084352.1_pt1 | contig 10243 bp, 13 predicted proteins | sample 7449781 | NCBI WGS metagenome assembly JACCDW01 (sample SAMN15323449, study PRJNA562643) | freshwater metagenome | isolation source: river surface water | place: USA:Blue River Watershed | collected 2017-08-18 | reverse complement strand
TTTGTGAACAAAATCGCCAGTTTTTTCTTTTTTGTGACGATAAATTTCAACTTCTTGTTGTAAATAGCAGGAATCAAGCAGTAAAGGGAAAATTAAAATTGTTAATATGTAAAATATTTTTCTCATAGTTTATATATTCTCCCCAATCCCTTGAAAATAAAGGGGTTCCGAGAAATTTTATAAATTTATAAGGTTGGAATAAAAAATATTTTTACAATTTTTCCTTGCCAGTAAAGGTTTTCCAGATTATCTAATTATAGTAACACATCCTACTAGTTGCATTGGTCTTTTCTTAATATCCCTATAGGTTATATAATAAGAATAAACACCTTCAGGAACATAATATCCACCAGATCCACCATCCCATCCAGTTATTTCCGTGGAGTGATATATTTCTTGACCCCACCTATTGAATATGAAAATTTCAAAATCTGAAAAGTTCTCACCTTTTGGTTTAAAAATGTCATTAAGTCCATCATTATTTGGTGTAAAACTATTTGGTACGTAAAATGTAGTTTCTTGACATGGTATAATTGATATTTCATATTTTTGAATTCTAGATTCGCAGTTAATATCATCTTCAATAAATAATTCTAATTTACAATTTCCATATTCTTCAAAATCTAAATTTATGGTTTCTGTATAGTAATTATTTATAACTCCATTGTAGTTAACTTTCCAATTATATGAATATGTATTTGTACCAATTGTCGTAGCAAAATATGTATAGTTACTTCTATAATTAGGACATTTTTCTATTACTTGTTGGCAGTGTCCAAAGTATGAATTGAATACAAAAAGTAAAAATATTGATAGTATTAGTTTCATTAGTTATGTTGAATAGGTAGTAATATTGGTTGTTGACTAACACTAGCAACAATTAAATCAGTAAACACACACCCTCCTAAGTTAATTGTATATGTTAAGTTAAATTGACCTGGTCCTGATACACCTGGACAAAATTGATTTCCATTAACACCTACACCTGACCAAACTCCGCCAACTGGGTTTCCAACTAAATTAACACAAGGTGATGTTTCACAAATTGGATTTATTGGAGTAGCATTTACAACAATATTTAGAATGAATACATCTAAATTTACAGGTAAACTTTGACATCCTGAAGCATTTGTAGCATACACAGAAACAGCATTTGGTATTAGTCCAGGATTAGCCGCCGACCAATTTACTGTTATTTGACTACTACCTTGACCTGATGTTATCACACCCGGTGCTAAAACATTCCAAATGTAATTTAAACCAACAATATTATTAACAGAGTAGATTGAACCATTTGATTGATAACAAACTGTATCTGGATTGATAGTTGTTAATTGTGAGAATACAAACGTTGGTATAATTGAAAACAGTATTATTAGAATTTTTTTCATTTTTTTAGTTATGATTTATGCTACCCAATGCTGGTAGTAGGTTATTAATTATTGCGGTATTTGGTAACATAATGTATGGTGTAGTTCCACAAGACTGTGTAATCCATGATCCCCAAGTACCATCACCTGATGCTGTTATTGATATATAAAGACTTTGATTTGGTAAACAACTATTACTTGTTGTTACTTTGAAACAAAATGTCCAAACACAATTTGTGCCGTCATCACCCCAGTCATTCCCAGGGTTACCATCAATTGGACCACCTTGTCCTATTTCAAAAAACCACCCAGGACCAACTGTTAATCCAGTTGCTGATGATGTGACTGAATTCATCCAAAGCCATTGTCCTCCACTTCCATTACCACCGCAGTTTCCTGGTGGATTCATCGGAATTACTGAGGCCGAATTCCAACCCGGTCCTAAATTGATATCAAATCCCTCAAGCCAGTTACCTCCGACTTGATTGAAAGATTGAAGTGTATAACATACAGTTACTTGTGTATTTGGTGGATATGTTGGGACACCATTTATAATTGTGGGTGCCGGAGTCAATCCGCCAAATGCTGGGTAAGCTCCTGTTTGAAGTCCTAAACATTGTGAGAAAGACTTAAATGATATTAATAAAGATAAGAATAGTAGTTGAAATATACGGCTCATTAGACACCATATATATAAAAATTAATTAAATTTGTTTTTTAATACAACCTTTAAATTCAGCCTTTAAAAACTTTTGAACATAATTGGGATTGTAGTATTCTAAAATTTTTACATAGTTATCAGTTGCAAATTGTCTGAACCAACCAGAACAGAGTGTTGTGCAAATTCTCATTAAAGACCAGTCGAATGCTTTTTTAGCAGTGATAATTTCGCCACACCCATTTAGCATAGGAATTATTTTTCTCTCCAATGCAATAACATACGCTTCTTCCAGAACACACTTTGCTTTTTTCTCAAAATTAAATTTACTCCACATATCTTTTTCACACCATGCACTTTCAGAGTCTACCTGCATATCCTCATAAATTGGTCTATTATAGTGTGCCATAACATGATGTATATCATCATGTTTGTAAAAGTACTTTACATATCCATCAGATTGTCCAAAGAAATTAGAAGTTGATTTTTTCAAAGAAGGTGTTTTTAATTTACCGATTCTTTTTTCTGTCTCTATAAAGTTTAAATTTGTGATATCCTTTAGTTTGTCTTCTTTTAAATTATTTAAAAGAAAGTTATAGTCTATAATATGTTTACTAAACTTGATTGGAAAGTGTATGTGACTTTTTTTTAAAGAAAGTAGAACCTCTGGTGATGCATATTTTAAACCTGTTTCACCATTTTCAAATTTTAGATATTCCTTTAATGCCTCTGAATTATCAGCATTCAATATTTCAACATTATTAGTGTTAAATACCTCATTACACTTGATATTAAATAGTGTTGTAATGTCATCAGTGTGTCTAACATTTTCTGGTCTTAAAGAGTTAATAAGATATTTGATATCATCAGATGTTCCGATGATATCGATATCTTTAACTTCCCTTTTATACTCCGGAAAGTGGTAATTAAGTGCTTTAGATCCTACAATGATCATTTTTAATATGAGTAAGATGTATAATCATCAAATGGATATGATACCATACCCTGTTCATTAAATGTTTCCCTGTTATCAGGAACAAGATTTTTATCAATCTTTATACCAAATTCATTTTGATTTAATCTTTCAATAATCAAGTCGAATTGTTCTCTATTAATTACTTCATTTGTAAATTGATCGATGGTGTTATCAAGTTCTGTATAAAGATCTTCTACTGTTTCAATTTTTTTCATTTTCAAGAATATTATTAAGTTTAGATTCTCTTAGTTCTTTTGTGGAAATAAATCTAGCCACATTGTAGTGATATCCTGGTTGTTCTTTTAAATATACCCCTGGTTGGCCATATTCCTCAACATATCTTTCCACTGTATATTCTTTACCACTTTCTAGGTAGGTATTGCTTGATATAATGCAAATAACTCTATCACCACTTTCGTAGGTTTTATTTGACGTAATAAACATTTTTGATAATTTTTTTGTGATTACAAATATAGTGAAAATTAGTCTAAAATTTTTTTTATTTTTAAATCTCTTTTTATTATATCGTAATAATTTTTGTGAACAGAAATTTGGAAAAATCCACTACTATCCTTTGATTTTATAAAATAAGTGTCACCAATTAGATTCTCTTCTACTACATCAAGTCTTTCGAAAAAATTTATATTCACACTGTAATCAATACCTGATATTGAGATGTGAATATCATTCATATCCATGAATTTTTTATGTAAAATAAAATAAAAGTTTGACGAAAAAAGAAATGACTTAAAAATTATAATATATACAAAAGAAATATATCTATAAACATATGAAATGGATTAAATCGAGAAGTAAATTTGTTAATGAAGCAAAATTGAGAGATGTAATCTCTCCTAAGCAAAAAGAAGTCATTGCTAATAAATGGGCTGAAAGATTTCTTGATTATGAGGAAATAGATGCAACTGAAAATATAAAGCAAGGAAAGTGGAAATTATCTGAAGAAGATAAGAGAAAAGTTTTAGGTAAATTTTTTACTGCTGATTTAGACGTTGTTTACAGAGTATTTGAGGCTCTTCCTGATGAATTTGTAGGAGCATTAAATGGATCAGTTGATTTAAATCTTTTGAAATCTGATTCAAAGTGGGAAAAGATATTAAATAATTTTGATATTAAAAAACCAAGTATTAATCAAATTTCAGTTTTAACTGATGCAATCTTTAGAAAGATATCTGTTACTGAAACAATGGCCGATGAAGTTATTCTAAGAGATGATACAGGTAGACCAATTATGGGTGAAGATGGTAGACCACAAAAGGTTAAAAAAGAACCAGGAGCTCTTGTGTATTCTAAAAATTTGGTAAATATTAATTCATTTATTGATGATTTTAATAGATGTTTTCCAGATGCGAAAGTTGATTCAAGTCAACTACAATCAGGTGATATCGCTAGATTGGTCTCTAAATCAAGAGAGGACTTTAGTGGAGAGGGATATCAAGTAGAGGTTGATATTTATGGTAGAGATATGTATTTATCAATACAACATAAGGCTAAGGATATTTTAAATATGTCTATATCAAAGTTCTATTCATCGTGTCAAAATTTATATACTGGTGGATATAGAGAGAAAGTATTAGGTAATGTTTTTGATCCTAACTCTATACCAGCTTTTTTATTATTTGATAGTAATATTCACAATAATAAAGGTGAACATATTTCAGACTTCTTACCAGTTTCTAGAATGATGATTAGAAATATTGAATCATTTGAAGAGGGTAAAGACTCTCAAATATTTTTTGATAGAGCTTATCCAGATAGAATGAAAGAATTATTTGAGGAGATTATTGAAAAGTATTCTGGTAATATTGAAAACTATAAAGAAGGTAATTATCTTTTCACACCAGACTTACCAAGTGATGAAACTATTAACCCACCATATATGGATAGATTAGGAATAGACAAAGGTCAATATGTTGGTGTTAATGCTACTAAAATGTATTTAAGTGCATCTTACGATTGGAGTAGAGTTAAAATATCTCCAAAAGCTAAAATAAAAGAAGTTATTATTGAAACCAATTCGCTTCCTAGTAATTTCTTTGAAATACCTTTAACACCTGAATGGATTAAATTTAAGTTTTTAAAATTGAAAACAGCCGAACCTTTTAAGAATCTTAAAACTGAATCAATAGCATTTGATAAATGTTCGATGTCAAATTCAGTGTTATTGGAATTTATGAATAATATAGATGGAGTTAAAAAATTACAAATTAATGCTTGTTCTATTTCTGATATGGATTTATCAAAATTAGAAGAATTAGATGAATTGCATTTAATATACACATTAGATCCTCAAGAATTAACAAAAGCATTAGAAGGTGTAAGTGTTAAGAGTTTAGTTTTATCAGGTGATTTAGTATCTGAGAACAAAGATTTTATAAAATCTTTAAAATCTAAAGGAATTAAAATACAAATTGTAGGACCAGTAATATGAAAGACTTAAAATACATAAAGCTTTTTGAAGCATTTGAATCAGTTAAACTATCTAAGACTTTAGGATTTATAGATAAAGACTCTAAAAGTAAATTCCTTAGTCAATTAAAGAATATCGCTAGCAATATGGATTTTCCATATTCTAAATATTCTGATGATTATTTTCAATACTTACCTTTTAAGAAAGCTCTTGATCTGAATAGAACAATCGAGGATGAGCCTTGTGACGCCACATCAAGAGGTGAGTTTCCACAATATGCTGTTGAGGGTGATTCCTGCCAGGGAGGTAGATTAAAGAGAAAATGGGGTACTGGTGTTAGAAGTGTTGTATGTCCTGTTTGTAATGGTACTGGTGTTAAACCAAAAAAGTATAATGAAATTAAATGGATTAAATTTTGGTTTAATAAAGATGGTAAATATGTACTAACAACCGGAACTGATGGTAAAATAAGAGACCAAATAAAAGCGGCATCAGGTGTTCCTAATCTTGCTCACATAATAGATACATCTCAAGAAATAGATGAGTATAGAGAGGTTGCTCGTATAGGTAGATCCAATGAGTTTATGAACTATCCAAATGGATCTTTTATTTATATTAAAATTGATAGTAAGACATTAATTGGTAGACTTTGGAAGCAAAGTGGTAATGCATTTATTATCCAAAATAGAGCTGATGGTAGTAGACCGGATGACTCAGATGGATGGGATAGATATGGTAGATATTCTTGGAATGTATCAAGTGGTGATTATCAAGCATCGGTTACTCCAAGAGTTCTTGTACCTAAAAATATAGATGTTGAGGATGAAGATGAAAAAGTTGACCCATACACTTGGAATGCACTATTTGACTCAAATTATACGAGATTGAACAATAATTCTGATATGAAGAATAAACTATCAGAAGCACACTTCGCATTAGTTCTTGACTACTTAGAGTTAAAGAAATCTGGATTTAAAACTAGAAGTGAAACTTCTAGAGAAAGAGAGGAATCTAGAATGGGGTCTACTGCACTTCTAAGTGATGAAGATGTTAAAAAGACTAATATAAATAGATACTCTGAAGAGTTAGCTAAAAGAATTCAAATAACACCAGAACTTAATAATATAGGCAACTTGATATTTAGATTCTTTGGTCACTCTAAATTTGGATATTATGTTTTAAGAGAAAGACATTTTAGTGACTTTGATACAGTTATAAGCTATCTTTATAGATTTTTAACATCCGAAAGTGATTCTGATAAAAAAGATTATCATGATCAAGTTGTATATTATATTAAAAGAAAATCTGAGATTAATACTGGATTCAATGTAGATGCTGAGAAAATACTTAAAGACGGTTTTAAGAAAACTTCAAATGAAAAGAAGAAATTACTTCCTAAATTAGAAGAGCTAAATAAAGCTATTTATGATAGATTTAAATCTTTTGAACTAATTAATATAGATGATATAGAACTTTTCTTTAATAAAATGAAAACTCTTAGAAATATTTGGAGAAATTCTGATAGATTTCAAAATACAAGAAAATTATTCTACCTAATAGAAAATATGACAGATGATTATAGAGTTGAAAGATATTTAAATGATATATCTGATAGTCAAGTTGATACTATTATTCAGGATTTAGATAGATTTATTAGTATAGTAAAAAAGGTTTAAACTTTATCCTTAATTTTTCGTATATTAAGGGTCTAAATTTAAATTATGATTGATCCTAAACAATTTGGGAATTCCGAAAAAGATCCAGTTTATGGGTATTTAGAAAATCCAAAAGAACTTATTTTCATTGACATGGATGGTGTTTTAGCTGATGCTGAAGCTAAAATGGAAACTTGGAGTCAAAAACTTGGAATGACCACCACAGAGTTATTTAAAAAGAAACTTTATCACATGCCTGGATTTTATTCAGAATTACCGCCTATTCCTGGTGCAGTAGAGGCATTTGAAAAGTTAACACAAAATTATGAAGTTTATATCTTGACCGCACCAAGTTGGGAAAACCCATCTTGTTATACCGATAAGAGAATCTGGGTTGAGAAGTATCTTGGTAAACCAGCCTATAAAAGACTTATCATATCAAATGATAAATCTCTATTTAGTGGTAAGGCTCTTATTGATGATAGACTTAAATATGGTGTAACTAAATTTAAAGGAGAACATATTCACTTTGGAAGTGAGAAGTTCCCAAATTGGGAGTCAGTATTAAAATATTTAATCTAATGAAATCTATTATAAAATTTTTTGAAATAAAATTCGGTTGGTTTTTTGTAAATGGTCGAAAGCAAGAAAGTTGGGAAAGATACCTAAAACAGAAATATAAGTAATTATTTAACTATTTTAGGTATTCCTAAAAATGTACTATCACTAACAGGATACCATTTAAATCTTATAGTATCCATAGATAATAATATACTATCTCTATATTCCCTTTTTTTCCTAACATCCACTCTTCTTTGCATATCACGATATTCCTTTGGAATAGATCTCTTAGTGCAAAAAGATAAAAAAAGTAAAGAAAAAAATATTAAGTATTTCATATTTTTTATATATTTACAATATGAAAAATATTTTTATTCTTTTTACGATTTTCTTATTTTTTACATCGTGTAAAACACGTGAGTTTCTAACTAAGGGAACAATTGCTGAATACAACCTAACCGATGAAACACTAATTGGGACAGAAGTTTATATTACAGATCCAATTAAAATGGTATTCGATACTACATTGATTGAACCCGATAATAAAAAAGGTTTTATCTCTGTTAGAGAAAATCATGTTATTGAGAAAGTAAAAGTTAGACTTCTTTCAAAGGGTCGAGTTGAGACTGTTGACTATATTGGTAAAAGGCTTGTACTGGGTGTTCTTTTTGAGAAAAAAGCTCAACCAATTTATTTTATAATGAATAAAAAGGGATATATGGAGTTGTATCTTGATAAAAATCAAGTTCCATATAATGATCATAACTATGAGCTAGTTTCAACCAGTGTTCCTTATTTAGAGGTTATTATTAAAAAGAATAGTAAATTTAGTAGAAGTAAGGTGATTATGACTGGTTATTGATATAGTCTACTATTTTTTCAATTAGTATATCCGCTCTGTTAAAAAATTCATTTGTATTATCAAAGTCTAAATTAGCTTGGTAGTAGTCTTTTCCCTTATTAATATAAAAGGATTCAATTAAGTCATCTGGAACATTTATTCCAGAGTATCTACATTGATATACTAATGGCATAACTGAGTTCTTAACATCCCAAGATTGATCACCTGTATTTGGTTGATTACCATCATAATCATTAGCACCATCATCGCCGTGTGCATAAAATCCTGCCCATTTTCCTTCAAGGTGATTTTTTAATAGGTCTTTGTATTGACCACTTAATTCAGCTTCTCCAGTTACTTCTGAATTTTTAATATTACCCTCTCCGAATATTTCAAGTGCTTGTTCCTTTGTTATTGTTTGATTAGCACAAACTAATCTATCAAACATAGCTTTAACTTGGGTAGATACTGAATACCAATGTATTGGTGTTATTATAATAAATCCATCACATTTTTCTAGCTTGTCATAAATATCAGCCTCATACATCAAGTCTGGTATTTTAGATTCTTTGGAGTAACAAGAGCATTTCCAATGACAGTGCATTCCATTTGATGTTGATATACATCCCTTACAAGGTTGTACATTTACTTTACCAACACTTAAATCTATTAATTCTAAATTGATAAATGGTGACCATTTATCTAATAAATACTCAGCTATCTTTTGTGTTTTTGGCATCTGACCAGCACAGCTATTCTCTCTTCTTGGAGAACCTTGAAAAATTAAGATGTTTGGTTTGTTATCAGATAGCTTTCTAATTTTCATAATATATGATATATATTATATTTTTTTTTCAATCATTGAAATCTAATCGGGAGTAGAGTCATGTTACTCAAACTATTGATTTTCAATAAATTATCAATTTTTTGTTGTAATATATAACAAAAAGAAGATAAATTAATGAAGAAATTTTTATTATCTCTATTTGCAATTATGATGTCCTTTACATCTTTTTCTCAACTAGAGAGTGTTGAAAGACAATTAATTTTTGTACCTGTAAAGGGACAAGAACAACAAATGTATGATTTCGTGAGTTCATCTGGTTGTACTATTTCACAAAAGTATGATCAGTTGAATTGGTATTTGATTCAAATACCAACTAGTTCAAACCAAGATGATTTTATTAAAATTTTAGAAGAAAAATCATTTTGTCAGAAGGTTTATAAAGATGAGGTTATGGAATATACAAGAGAGTATATTCCTAGTGATGTTAATTTCAATCTTGCTTGGCATTTAAAACAATCTAATGATAAAGATATAGATGCCGATGAAGCTTGGGATTTAGTTTCAAATAATGGTGGTTATACAACAGTTGCTGTTTTTGACGGTGGGTTTGATCCTTTACATGAGGATTTCACTGGTGGCTGGAATACAATTTTTAATGCTGTTACTAATTTACCATATAATGGTGCATTTGCAAACTCAAATGATAAACACGGTGTAGCTTGTGCTGGTACAATAGCAGCCGTGACTAATAACGGAATAGGTGTTTCGAGTGTTGGTAATAATTTAGTACAAGTTATGCCGGTTAATATAATGGCTACTGTTAATAGTGGTGGTTCTTTTAGTACATCAGCATCTATACAAATTAATGGTATAAATGCTGCAATGGCTAATCCAACTTGTGTTGCTATATCTATGTCATATAGTGGATCATCTTATAGTCAGGCTCTTAATGATGCATTTATAATGG
>JACCDW011139146.1_pt1 | contig 10245 bp, 11 predicted proteins | sample 7449781 | NCBI WGS metagenome assembly JACCDW01 (sample SAMN15323449, study PRJNA562643) | freshwater metagenome | isolation source: river surface water | place: USA:Blue River Watershed | collected 2017-08-18 | reverse complement strand
GGCATCAGAGCGAGTCTCTTCAGAGCAGCTCCTTCGCCGATGAAAGAGGAGACGTAGTCATTGGCTGGGTTCTTCAAGATGTTGGCTGGCGTATCAAACTGTTCAATCTTGCTGCGCTTGCTAAGAACCGCAATGCGATCGCCAAGCTTGATTGCCTCTTCGAAATCGTGCGTTACGAAAACAATTGACTTGCCAATGCTGGCCTGCAGTCTTTGGAACTCGGCCTGCAGCTTTTCACGGGTGATTGGGTCGGTAGCGCCAAAGGGTTCGTCCATCAGCATCACTGGTGGGTCGGCTGAGAGCGCTCTTGCCACACCAACTCGCTGCTGCTGACCACCAGATAGCTGGCGAGGGTAGCGCTCGGCGAAAACCGAAGGGTCTAGCTGAACAACATCCAGCATTTCCTTGACTCTGGCTTCAATCTTGTTTTTGTCCCAACCAAGCAGCTTTGGAACGGTAGCGATGTTTTCGGCCACGGTCATGTGAGGGAACAGACCAATTTGCTGAATTACATAGCCGATTCCGCGGCGCAGCTCGTTTTGATCAAGCGAGAGAATGTCGCGGCCATCGATCTTGATGGTTCCGCTGCTTGGTTCAATGATGCGGTTGATCATCTTCATGGTGGTGGTTTTACCACAACCGGATGGACCAACCAGCATCACCAGTTCGCCAGGCTGAACTGTCATAGAGAAGTTCTCTACCGCTGGTTCTTCCGTGCCGGGGTAAACCTTGCTGACATTGGTTAGTTCGATGAGTGCGCCAGTCTTGTTAGACACGGATCCCCCTTGAAGTGGTTGCTCGTTTGATCAGAATAAATAAAGCGTCAAAGATAAGAGCGATGATGACAATCATCACGGTGCCAGTGAGTGCAAAGTTCAGTGCATTCTTAGCCCCCAGCATTGATAGACCCTTGAAGATGTAGGCGCCAAGACCAGGACCTGCAACATAGGCTGCAATTGCTGCAATACCAATTGCCAGCTGAGTGGCCACGCGAAGGCCAGTAAGAATTACCGGCCAGGCAATTGGTAGTTGAACGGATAGCAAAACTTTTAGGGGAGTCATTCCCATACCGCGCGCTGATTCCATGACTGCCTCTGGAACTTCCCGCAGTCCCACCACAGTGTTTCTAACAATTGGCAGTAGAGAGTAAAGAGAAAGTGCAATCACGGTTGGAACCCAACCAAGACCGAATGTTGGAATCATCAGTGCCAGCAGTGCCATTGATGGGATGGTAAGAATCACGCCAGCGGTGGCGATTGCAAATGATCTGCCAACTGGCTTGTTCCAAACCAACAGACCAGCGGCTACACCCAAAACGGCTGCAATAAATACGGATAACAACACAACCGTGGTGTGCTCAATGGTGAGCTCGAGGATGTCATCGAGCTTGTCGAGGATAAAGGGCAGAACCAGCCCTAGGTCATAATTTCCCAATCACCCTCCTCTCTGAGACTAAAGAAATTCTCAGAGGTAGTTGCGCAGGGTGCAACCCGAGTTGTTAGAATGTCAACCAAGTCCTATAACAATCCAATAAAAGGGGACCGGTGGAAGCCAAGGGTTCAAGGAAGAACAAAGCAGGCCTGGTTCGGGATCTAGAAATCCTGGAGGTACTGGGGTCACTGGAGTCGCAGTCCAGTGGCGGGCTTGGTGTTAATCGCGTGGCAGAACTATCCGGTAGAGACAAAGGACAAATTTCTAGAACTCTCGCGACACTGTTCGAAGCTGGCTTTGTCACCAGAGATGCCAGAAGTGGAAAGTATCGGCTTGGCTTTCAGCTCTACGCGATGGCCGCAAGAACTAATGAGTATCGCTTGGTGCAAGAATCACTACCTTTCCTCAGAGAGGTAGTTGGTCTCACTCATGAAACAGCTCACCTTTGTGTATTGCGCGGTGGAAATGTTTTGACATTGAAATCTGAAATGTCGCCCAGTGCATTTAGGGGAGCTGGTTGGGAAGGTGTGTCTGTGGCAGCAGCTCAAACATCAAGTGGTCGAGCACTGCTGTCGGATTGGTCGGAGAGAGAAATTCGCGCTTGGTATAAAGAGCACGCTGAGGATTCGCTAGTGGTGCAATCAGAGATTGTTCTTCCTCCCGGCATTGCGGAACTGAACCGCGAAGCTACTCGAGGAAAACTCAGAACAAAAGTTAAAAACGTTGAAGATCTACTGCGCGAACTAGAGATTGTTAGAAAGCAGGGCTACGCGGTCGTGGACGAGGAATTTGAGCTCGGTCTGGTTGGAGCATCTGCTCCCATCAAAGACAGCTCAGGAAGAATTATTGCCGTAATAAATGTCAGTGCTCCAAAAACAAGAATTGGTCAGCACTTGCATCAAGTTGGCGAAATTGTTCGAAGGGTTAGCGCTGCTGCTTCGCAAGCCCTTGGCGCTGCTGCGTAACGGCCGAGCCAATCACAATTAGTACCGCTCCAATTACCATTTCCCAACCAAAGGTTTCTCTTAGGACAATCCAACCGATGACCAGCGAAACTAACAGGGTTGGATAGGTAATGGTTGATGCAACCGCAGAACCAGCTCGCTCAATAAGTTGAAAGTGCCAGACGTAGGCAATGCCAGTTCCAAATCCAAGTATTAGAACTTGGGTTCCTATCCAGGCACTTGGGGCTTCAAAGCCTTGCCCACCCAGGACTACCGTGATGGCAAACAAAGACACCGTGATCGCGCCAGCGATTGCTACCTGCATGGTTGCCAACATCAGTGCCGAATCAGATAGCGGGGTAATGCTCTTTCTTACGTAGGGGATTGCAAAGCCGTAGCAAAGAATTGCGCCAATCACAGCGAATACCCCAATCGGGTCATTGTCTCCCAGATCTCCGGGTTCGATTCCCAGCGCGATAATGCCACCCGCCAGCCCAATCATGATGCCAACCACCTGCTTCCTGGTGACTGGCTCGGTTTTGAAAACGAGCAGCAGCATCAGGACTGTCAGGATTGGTGTTGCTGAGTTAATGATTGATGCAATCACGGTTGAAATGTGATTTTGCGCAAAAGCAAACAGATAGCCCGGAATGACATTCAGCAGCATTGCAACCAAAATCATTCTTTTCCACAAAACGGCTGGTGCTTGCCTCAGCAGAATAAATCTTCCGGTGACAATAAGCAGAACCAGCAAGACCAGCGCACCTATTGCGTGCCTGGTTGCTGTGATGCCGAGTGGGGAAGTGATTGTTAGCCCAGCTTCAGTGAAGGCAAAGGATGCTCCCCAGACAAGGGAGAGAATCAGGTATTGCGGCAGCCAGCGCTTAGAAGTAGCTGGCTTGGACATGCCCCTATTGTGCTGTGAGTTTGAGGCGAAGTGAATTCAGCACCACCGAGACGCTCGAAAATGCCATCGCCAGTCCGGCCAGCATTGGGTTCAAAAGGCCAGCTGCTGCTACCGGAATCAAGATGATGTTGTAGCCAAAAGCCCAACCAAGGTTCTGCAGAATGTTGCGATAGGTCTTTTTACCTAGGTTTAGCGCAAATGGAACCATTCGTGGATCGTCATCCAAGATGGTTACATCGCTGGCGGCCTGGGCCGCTTGAGCGCCACTACCCATCGCAATTCCGATATCTGCTTTAGCAAGGGCTGCAACATCGTTGATTCCATCTCCAACCATGGCGGTTGGAACGGTTTGTTTCGCGAGGTATTTGAGTTTTTCCTCGGGGGTTGAACCGGCCACCATTTCTGCTACGCCGAGTTCCTGGGCAAAGCGAGCAACTCTTGCCTCGTTATCTCCTGATAACACTGACGTCTCAATGCCATGATCGGCTAGGAGCGCAATTGCTTCTTTGGATCCTTCACGGGAATTGTCGCTCACTTCGATAACACCCTGCGCTTTGTTATCCCAGCTGACAATCACCAGCGTGTTCGGACCAACAGACTTCAAGGCACTGTCTAAGTCCTGTTGGTTTGCAACCTCAACCGCTTTGCCAACCCAGATGGTTTTCCCCTCAATATCACCGCGAAGTCCTTGGCCAGCAATTTCTTGAATGTTGTTTGCTACCAAATTGCTGCGACTCGAAAGCGCGAGCGCAATTGGGTGCCTGGAGCCCTTCTCTACTGCCCCGGCAAAGTTCAAGATTTGTTCTTCACTGCTACCAGCAACGGAGTGAACCTTGATTATTGAAAGCTTGCCATCGGTTAGCGTGCCAGTTTTGTCGAAGACTACCTTCTTGATTTTGGCCATGACCCGAAGGGAATCCGGATTACGAATAACCACTGATCGCTTGGCGCCAATGGAAGTGGCAACCACCAAGCTCATCGGAACCGCAATGCCAAGTGCACAGGGGCAGGCAATCACTAACACAGCAACTGCCGCCTCAAATGCTCTGAGTTGGTCGCCAGTTAGCAATAGCCAGGCGACGAAAGTGGCAATTGCAATCAAGATGACCGCTGGCACAAAGAAGCTTGAAATCCGATCAGCGATTGAGGCCAGTTTTGTTTTTGTGGCGGTAGCTTCGCGAACCAAATCTGCAATTTGAGCAAGACGGGAGACTTTTGCCGGGAGTAGAACTTCAATCAATACCTCGCCGGACAAAACGGTTTCGCCGGCCGTTACCTTCTTGCCTTTTCTTATCTCAATTGGAAGGCTCTCGCCGGTTAGCGAAGAGCTGTCGATTGAAGCCATTTCTGACTGCAGAATTCCATCGGCTGGAATCTTTTGCCCTGCTGCTACTGCGACCAGATTTCCCTTGACTAAGTCTGCAGTCAGCACTTCTTTCCTGCTTGCGCCATCAACCCTGGTGGCCTTTTCGGGAATGGCATTTAGCAGTGATCGGACGGCATCCGTTGCGCTTCGGCGGGTTCGAACTTCTAGGTATCGACCAATCAATACAACTGATGGGACTACAGCCGAGACTTCGAAGTAGTGATGAGGGTGGCCTTGCAAAACCAGGTAAATGCTAAATAGGTATGCAATCGAGGAACCGAGCGAGACCAAGGTGTCCATGGTCGTATCGCCTTTGAGCAAGTTCCTCACCGCAGCAGAGTGAAATGGCCAGGTTACGTATGTAATGACTGGTGTGGCCAGAGCCCATACCAAGTACTGACTTCCTGAAAACTGAAACCCTGGCACCATCGAAAATAAAACTGCTAGTGCAGATAAAACCGAACCGGTAATGATTCTTGGCCAGAGCTTGTTTAGCTCCGGTTTGCCATCTCCAACTTTGTAGCCAGCTGAGTCAACTGCATCTTTTAGTTCTTGCAACTCAACCGACTGGTTGAGGGTGACGTGAGCTTTTTCAGTTGCAAAGTCAACGTAGGCTGACACGCCAGAAATTTGATTGAGGGATTTTTCTACTCTTCTTGCACAGGCCGTGCAAGTCATTCCCTCAATCTCAAGCTCTAGTTGGTTAGTCATTTACCTTCGCAAATTTAGCGACCTGGTAACCAGCGCGATCGATGGCTGCAGTCAGGTCTTGCTCTGAAGCGTGACCTTTGATGATGGCCTTGCCGGTTTGGTGATTTACTTCCAAAACCTCTGTTCCAGGAACGGCTGAAAGCTCTTTGGTAATTGAAGCTGCGCAGTGACCACAGGTCATGCCAGTGATGTCGATTTCGATTTTTTCCATTTTCTTTTCCTTACTCAAATAGTCCAGAGATTTGATTCCACAACTTGTGGTTGATGGAGTAGTAAACCCAGGTGCCCCGCTTTTCAGCTTGGAGGAGTCCAACCTCGGTCAGCTTCTTCATGTGATGAGAGATGGTTGGCTGGGAGAGATTCAGCGGCCCAGTCAGATCGCAGGTGCAGGCTTTGGAATCTTCACCTTTTCTAATCAGGGCAAGAATTTGAAGTCTGGTTGGGTCAGCTACCGCTTTCAGTAGCGCGGCAATTTCAGTGGCCTGGCTTCTGGCCATGGGTTCTAACCCTGGGGCAGGGGCGCACTGGGAGATATCTAGAGCGATTTTGGTTGCCAATTGTTCACCTAACTACATAGATAATTATCTATAAACTATTCATAGATGTCCATCTATGAATACTAAGCAGCAGACGGGTGCCCCATGCCAGTGCGATTTCTAGCCGAGTTAATTGGTACTTTCGCCATAGTCGCGGCCGTGCTGGGTGCTGGTTTTATGGTCTCGAACCTTTCGGCAGAACCGGCTTTGGGATTATTCATGATTGCCAGTGCGGTGGCATCCGTCTTATTTGTCACCATCTCGACTCTTGGTCCAGTGTCTGGCGCTCACTTCAACCCAATTGTTTCATTGGCTTTTTGGTCAAGAAAGCAGCTCTCCATAGGAGATACCTCTTTATACATTTCAGCTCAGCTCCTGGGTGCCGTCTTGGGAGCCATTGCCGCCAACGCAATGTTCAATCAAGCAACTCTGATAAGTACGGTTGATCGATTTAGTTTTGGCGCAATGGTTGGCGAGACAATTGCGAGTGCTGGTTTGGTGTTTTTGATTTTGCAATTGGTTGATTCCAGAAAAGAACAGCTAATCGCCCCAGCAGTTGCTCTTTGGATTTTCGCAGGGCATCTCTTTACTTCTTCGACAGCTTTTGCCAATCCCGCGGTCACTCTGGGAAGAGTGTTCTCCTCAGCCCCTAGTTCAATTTCAATTGACTCAGCTTGGCAATTTGCGATTGCTCAATTAGTTGGATTGATAATTGCTGTCTTCGTTTCCGCACAGTTTCGAAAGGTGAATAAATGAGCAAGATAGCCTCAGTGATGTTTGTCTGTGTTCACAACGCAGGCCGCAGTCAGATGGCGCAAGGATTCTTGACTGACATGGCGGGAGATCGCATTGAGGTTAGATCCTCTGGAACAATGCCTGCGGACTCGGTGAATCCTGCGGCGGTTGCAGCTATGGCGGAACTTGGAATTGACATCTCAAACCAAAAACCAAAGGTGTTGACCAATGAAGATGTGAAGGCATCTGACTATGTCATAACCATGGGTTGCGGAGATGCCTGCCCGTTCTATCCTGGCAAGACATACCTGGACTGGAAGCTCGATGATCCGGCTGGTCAGAGCGTTGAGGCAATCAGGCCTATACGCGATGAGATTCGCTCATTGGTTGAGAACTTAGTTTCTGAAATCGACGCTAAGGCGCAGAAATAACCTGCTTAGTTCTAAACTAATTGGAATGCGCAGACTATTAGTTGCCTCTTTGGCACTGACCCTGCTGGCTGGTTGTGCCGGCATAGCAAGCAACAACCCAACCGCTTCACCAACCGAGACCGCTCCACCAGAGCCGGTTTTTGTAGCAGCGCCGCTTACTGGCGTTCTCTATGAAGAGGGAACCAATCCCTACCTAACCCTGCCCGCTGTCAGCGCCAAGATTGATAACACCGATTACGCCTATCCGCAACTTTCTCTAAATGACGCTGATGTTGTTTATGTCACCCGCGTCGAGGGCGGAATGACCAGGTTGCTGGTGGTGTGGCATTCGCGGATGCCAGAAGATATTGGACCAGTCCGCTCGGTGAGACCTTCCGACCCATTGCTCTTCTCGTCTTATAACGGTGTCTTTGTTTATTCCGGTGGTCAGGCGCCATTCAAAAAGGCAGCAAAAGAGACCGGTCTAATCATGAGCGATGAAGACACTGAGTATGAAAAGGGAACCTATTTCCGGGAGCCATCCAGAAATGCTCCTTGGAATTTGATCTTCAAGGCAAGGGCTCTGCAAGCGAGATCTGCTGCCGAACAGCCTGCTCCCGCTGCGCAGTTTGAATTTAGTGACACCCCAACGGCCGCAACCTTAGGAACCGTTGCCCTGAGTTTTAGCGTGAAGTATCCAGGAACTCTCTCTGCCTGGGAGCCAGGAACAGCGGCTTTCCCTTGGTCGGCGTCCGCTGAGCCAGTCTGGCTTCGCTCTCAAAACGGTGACCAGCTGTTTCAGCAAAATGACGAGCGAGTTTTTGCCAAGAACATTGTGGTGATAGAACACACCAGCGACTTGAGCTTCATAGATCCTCGCTACGGACCAATTCCAAAGGCAGAGATTGTTGACAACACCGGTGTTGCACACATCTTCTCCAACGGTTACTACCTAAAAGCTGTTTGGACAAAAGGAGCAATGAATCAGCCTTTCAAGTTGACTACCGTTGATGGTCAAGCTGTGCAGCTTGCAATCGGTAACACCTGGATTGAAATGATGGATGTTCCTCGCAGCAAGCTAACGGTGGTTGAGCCAGAGCCAGTTGAAGAAGAAACCACCACTGAAACCGAAGAAGAAAACGGGTAGTGCGAGGGGTAAAGAAGGAAAACCTGCCGAGCAAGAATTGTGCTCGTTGCAATCGACCGATGGTTTGGCGCAAGTCCTGGGCAAAGAATTGGGATCAGGTTTTGTATTGCTCGGAAAAGTGCAAAAGAACTAAAGCCCTTTAGCGAATTCCTTCAGCCAGCTTTTTAGGTCCGCTCCGATATCGTCGCGGTCAATTGCCACCTTGATGGTTGCTTTGATTAGATCGAGCTTGTCGCCGGTGTCATATCTTCTTCCTCGGAAGATGATTCCTCGAACCCCACCAGCAACTGCTGGGTTAGCAGCAGCGTGCTGCAGCGCATCGGTTAGCTGAATTTCGCCACCGCGTCCAGCTGGAGTGTTTTCCAGAATCTCAAAAATCTCAGATCGCAGAACGTATCTTCCAATAATTGCCAAGTTGGAAGGGGCCTCGGCAGCGGTGGGTTTTTCAACTAGCTTTTCAATAACCACTGAGTCGCCCTGCTGGCTTGCCAGCTTGGCACAGCCATAAAGATGTATCTGTTCCATCGGAACTTCCATCAGGGCAACCACGTTGTCACCGGTTTCCTCATGCAGCTTCAGCATGGTTGGCAAGATGCTGTCTCTGGCATCAATAACGTCGTCGCCCAGTAAAACGGCAAAGCTATGTTCGCCGACGTGGCTTTTTGCTCTAAGCACTGCATGGCCCAGCCCCTTGGGGTCGCCCTGTCGGGTGTAGTGGATATCAGCTAGTTCTGATGACTCTTGCACTGAAAAGAGTTTTTTGTGATCGCCCTTGCTGGAAAGAACCTGCTCTAGTTCCGCTACGCGGTCAAAGTGATTTTCCAGGGCATTTTTGTTTCGACCGGTAACCAGCAGTAGGTCCTTCAAACCAGCAGCTACCGCTTCCTCCACCACAAACTGAATAACTGGTTTGTCGACGATTGGAAGCATTTCCTTCGGTAGCGCCTTGGTGGCGGGAAGGAATCTGGTGCCCAAGCCGGCGGCTGGGATAACAGCCTTCTTGACCTGATACTGGTTTGGCATGGCTCAAGCTTAGACTCACTCCTCTTATATAGAAGTACGCCTGGAACTAGACTCAATCAAATGCAGGATCTGATGCGACTGGCAATTGAGCAGGCCAAGCAATCTGGTGATGAGGTGCCGGTTGGGGCGGTAATCCTCGATGCAGCCGGCAAAGTCCTTGGCGCAGCCCATAACAATCGCGAAATCGCCAGTGATCCAACCGGGCATGCCGAGATTATTGCCATTCGGCAGGCGGCTGAGCAGCTGGGGGATTGGCGACTTACCAACTGCACGCTGGTTGTCACACTCGAACCATGCGTGATGTGTGCGGGTGCGATTCAGGCAGCTCGGATTCCGAAGGTTATCTTTGGTGCATTCGATGAGGCGGTTGGTGCTGCTGGCTCTCGCTATGACCTACTGCGCGATGAGAAGCTGGGCCAGCAAATAGAAGTGATTGGTGGAGTGCTGCAAGAAGAGTGCGCTGCGCTGGTAGAAAGATTCTTTCAGGACAAACGGCGCTAATTGGTAGGCTGTTCGACGGTGACGTGTCCGAGCGGCCGAAGGTGCAACTCTCGAAAAGTTGTGTGGGTGAAAGCCCACCGTGGGTTCAAATCCCACCGTCACCGCCACAAAACAAGTGAGGAATGATGAGCGACTCAGAGCTCAAAGAGCGAATTGCCAACCTCACCAAAACCCTGCAGAGCATTGAGAAAGTAATCGATGTTCCAGCTTTAGAAAAAGAAATCAGCAGCTTGCAGACTCAGGTCGAAGACCCGCAGCTGTGGGAAAACTCCTCACGAGCCCAAACCATTACCGGAGCACTCTCGAGAGCAAAGAGCAAACTTTCGAATTTTCAATCAATCAAGTCCCAGCTAGACGATCTGGCAGTTCTTGCCGCAATGGCCGAGCAAGAAGGCGATTCCGCCACCTTGAAAGAGGCACTGGCAGAAGAGAGCAAGCTCGCAGCCGCCGTCTTGGCACTAGAAACAGAAACCATGCTCTCTGGCGAGTATGACTCGCGCGGTGCACTCTTGACTATTCGCACCGGTGCCGGGG
>JACCDW011300657.1_pt1 | contig 10246 bp, 10 predicted proteins | sample 7449781 | NCBI WGS metagenome assembly JACCDW01 (sample SAMN15323449, study PRJNA562643) | freshwater metagenome | isolation source: river surface water | place: USA:Blue River Watershed | collected 2017-08-18 | reverse complement strand
AGTGCGCTTTCTCTATTAGGATGTAGAGTTCTATTAAAATTAATGCTAAAAATCTTTTCAGTTATTGCCATTGCCACTGTAGGACTGGCACCCCTCCAAGCAAAGGCAGCGAGCGGATGTTCCCTCGCATCACATTATGGTATTGGTGTTGGATATCATGGGCAGACGACTGCAAACGGCGAAAGTTTTAATGCTTATGGAAGAACAGTTGCACATCGTTGGCTTCCTTTTGGAACCAGATTGCGTGTGACCAATCAACGAAATGGTAAGTCAGTGATTGTACGTGTAAATGATCGAGGACCCTATGTAGGCGATAGAGATCTCGATCTTTCGTATGGTGCATTCTCTTCTATTGCTTCACCCAGTCAAGGCGTCGCCAGCGTCTGCTATTCACGGGTTTGATTAGATCATAAATAATGGGGAGAGCTGCAGATCTCCCCTATGAAATCTAAAGTTATTCGATTCGCAGTTATCGGAGTTGTCTTAACGACACTCGTAGCATCAGTTTCAAAATGTTCAGGAATTGATGAGAAACATCTTTATGACCTGATTGATGAACTACAAAGAAAGTATTTTCTTAATACAGAATTAAACGAATACATAATTAAGGATCCAAAACTTTTGGATAATCGTGTTAAGCGTGATGTTGACAAGGCAATAGCTGAGTATGAACGCTTGACAGGAGACGATGGACATGTTAGAATTCCATCGCCTCGTTACTCAGAAAAACCAGCTGACACTTCAGTATGCTATACTGATGAATGTCAGGCACTTGGCGGGGAAATTAGGTTGTGTGCCCCATGGGTTGACAACTGCCCCTCAAGTGTGGTAAAATAAATGAGTTGTCTCAGTAGCTCAGTGGAATAGAGCAACCGCCTTCTAAGCGGTCGGTCGCTGGTTCGAATCCAGCCTGAGACGCCAGGGCGATTAACTCAGCGGTAGAGTTCTTGCCTTACAAGCAAGCAGTCACTGGTTCGAATCCAGTATCGCCCATTTCACCTATAAATAACTATGGAAGAAATCCAAATTGAATTGAAAGAAATAAAAAGGATGCTTACAGATGTTAGTTATCAGATGCAAGAATTGCGGAAAAGTATTAGAGGAGCACCCATCTCAACTCAGGTGTTGCCAATGCCCCAACCTTACGTCCATCCGTGGTGGGAGTATCAGCGCCCTGGATTTGTCTCTAGTAGAAATTATCTCGGGGGCCACCCGCAAGCGCCAGGATCAGACAGTATTAACCAGACAGGATCTGGAGTTTCAGGAACAACGCAAGCAGCGTAAAGTTCGTAGATTAGATTATGAAGTAAGATGAGACATTTAATTGTTTCAATTATGGAGAACCCATTATTAGTAAGTCTGATGGGTTCTCTGTTGATCATTCCCCCGATCTATGGTATCATGATCATACATCGGGAAAAATAACGGGGTGTAGCTCAGCTTGGTAGAGCACTGGTTTTGGGAACCAGGGGCCGTAGGTTCGAATCCTATCACCCCGACTTGTCTTTATGACAAATTATGATTGAAATTACCCAAGATGAATTTGAATCCAACTTCGATGCTTATATGGATCGAGTTGAACAAAATCATGAAATGTTTTTGATTCGTTTACCAGATGGTAGAGGTGTTGTAATGGCACCAGTTGATGAAGAAACTAAAGAAGTTTTTGATGACGTTATTGAAAAAAACTATGGACCTGAAATCACAGATTGAAACTGCTAAAGATGCTGTAAGTAAAGCACTTATTACAGCACTTGAAAACAAAGATACTTCTGCCATTAGTAATCTAATGAGCTGTTATAATAATCTTAATAACATTAAAATTACAGACCCATTTAAAATTGATTTGGGCAAGTATGGTATTGCTACCAACAATATTCCTTGTTCTTATTATAGCAGTGCTAATAGTGATGATGTTATTTCATTCACTGGTCTGGGTTAGACCTTAAACTTATCCTGGTGGAGCCAATTACCCTCTGTGTATTATGCAAGAAACTAACATGAGAATTGTCGAACAACTCGACAATGGCGATGAAGTGATTACATATTTTTCAATTAGAGAGCTTGACAACCGATTCTACTACGTGTATGATGGTGTCAATCACGGTCCTTTCGGGGACTTTGACGATGCTGTGGAAGCAGCATATGAGGATCTTATTCCTCGTCCTGTCTCGGGATGACATTAAAAGCGCCCTGGTCGGGAACCCCCCTCTCGTCGGACCCCGTTGGTAAGGGTCTTAAAATATGCCAACTGGTGCGGATGGGGTTTTTAACTCCCGCCGAGTTTCCAATTTTCTCGTAATCAAAATTGGTGGCGAGCCTGCTCACAGGGGATTGACCATCCCCACCCTGCGGAATTAGCTCAGCGGTAGAGCGCCTTCCTTCCAAGTAGGATGTCAGGGGTTCGAATCCCCTATTCCGCTTGCCCCATATGGGGCTATAATAAATTTGTAGTTAAATGTACAATACTATGATGATTCGTTCTCTCATTGCTGCCACCGCTGTTGCTGCTACCGCTGCAGCTCCCGCTATGGCACAAGTGACTAGTGTGACTCAACTACGAGATGTCCAGCCTACTGAGTGGTCTTACCAGGCTATTTCTAATCTGGTTTCTCGTTATGGTTGTGTTGCTGGTTATCCTAACGGTACTTTCCAGCCTGGTCAACCCGCTACCCGTGCTGAACTTGCTGCCCTGACTAATGCTTGTCTGGATCGCATCACTGAGTTCTATACTGCTGCTGATGCTCAAACCGCTGCTGCTCTTCGTGCCGAGTTCTCCCGTGAACTGGGTGCTACCAATGCCCGTGTGAGTGCTCTGGAAACCGCTGCTGCTCAAAAAGCACAAGGTGTTGGTAACTATCTTGGTGCTGGTGTTCTGCTGAATAAGCAAGGTGTTGCTGGTAATGGTTACACCGAAAACCGCACTGTGTCTGGGGCAACTGTTCAAGGTCGTTATGCTGTGAAGACCTTCAGCAATCAGAATGCTGTTGCTGTTCGTCCTTATGCTAACTTCGTTGGTACTCCTGCTGGTCAAATCGGTGCTGGTGGCGGTGCTCTCCTCTCTTATGATTGGAGTATTGCCCGTGCTGCTTCTGGTGTAAGCAAGGCTAACATCTATACTGGTGTTGGTTATCAGATTCCTTTCGTGAATAACACTGCTGCTAACTATCAGTCTGCTGTTGGTGAGAAGGGTCAAGTTGTTCTCGCTCTTGGTATTGAAGGTCGCCTGACTAATTCTCTTGTTGGTTTTGCTGATCTGAAGTTCCCTACCACTAATGCTGCTAATAGCTACGGTGCTACAAACGGAACTTACTCGCCTGTGTTCACCACGGGTCTTGGCTTCAAGTTCTGATTCGAAAACAATGGGGGGTTGACAAGCCCCCCTTTCTCATATATACTGTAGTTGTAAATTGAAACAAAACTTAATGACTGTTACAACCAACGAACATGGTCAACAAAACATGTTCGCTAAAGAACCACAAATGTATATTGATTCGGAGGTACAAGATCAAATGGATAAAGGTGTATACGAAACTCACAACGAAAAGGCTGAGCGTCTGAATGGTCGTCTCGCTATGATTGGATTTGTTGCTGCTATCGGTGCTTACCTGACTACAGGACAAATTATCCCAGGCATCTGGTGATACTTTAAAGGGGGCTTACGCCCCCTTTTTTATTAGTTTAAGTTTGGCCAATTTTGATGCGTCACAATATCTATAAGTTCTTCTACAGTGGCAGTGCCGAGAATTGCTTCTTCTAAACGAGCACTTTCTGTATGAACTGCTTCTCTATATTCTACAACTTTTTCAGGAACATCAATATTTCTTTCATATTTTCTGGTGATATACCAATCAGTATTTTGAAGTAGCTGATTAGTAGTCTGTTTAATTTGAGAAACCCAGTTTGATTTCAGACCATATTGAGTGTAAGTTCTGGTCTGTGTAACTTCGTTTCCTTCTTCGTCAATAATATCATATTCTTCAGTAATTTCTTCATCTTCCATTTCCTTTGAAATATCTGTATCCCAATAGAAGCGACTATCAAAACTTGGTGCATCTGGTGTCTCTACAATATCCAGAGCATCTCTTTCTGCTTGTGTTGAATGGCGTAACCAGGATGAAGCATAACGAACACCATCAATTTCAAATGGTTGGTCTAATGGTATTACGATACCTTTTCCTTTGATACTAAACATAGTAGTTTTTGTAAGTATTTATGGTTTTATGATATTATCTCGCTCTCGCTATCGAGAATGGATTTTCTGCAAAGGCAGCATATATAATCGTATTTGTTCCATTAACTCCAGCAGCGGTGGTTCTTATTTTAAATCCATTTGATAAAGCATCTACGCTATGTGCTGTACTTGTTGATTCTGCACCAGATGAATTGGGTAAAAGTAAAGATGTCATTACATTGTATGAGTTTCTAGCAGTATCATGTAACCACCAATCTTCTGCAGATGAAGCTGTGTTTTTAAAAAGAATCCATTTTACTTTAAATCCAGTGTATATAAAAGGACCATCACTTGCGCTAGCGTTACCAGTGTAGCTACCAAAAGATGAGAATCCTTCCACAGGAGCCCAAAAGTATCCTACGTAGTTAGCAGATTCGTTGCCGTATACTCCAATTGTTGCAACAGTAGATGTGGGTGCTGTGTTGTTCCAGTAGTTAATGTCAACTGCTGCTTGTGTTCTCACATTTAATTGAATACCTCCTGTTGGACCAATTCCTCTATGATAAACAAGCCAGTTTCTTGCATTGCTGCGATCCTTTACGATGAAAAACTGTGGAGTATTATTTAAACCGTGTCCTACTGTCACACTACCACTGCCACTACCACTCCAGGTAGCTACAGAAAATCCTGTTGTAGGATTAGCTCTTACTTGACTAGTTCTACTTCCATTGTTGTTAGTTACTGTGGATTCTCCTGCATCCCAACACCATGCTACTTGAGTACCATTAACAGAGTTAAATGTATTGGAAGAGTTGCTTCCAGCAGATAGAGTAAATCCATTTGAATTGAAAGCAGATAAATATCCATCTATTTCATTTAAAAGTTCAGCATTTGTATTATTTGAAACTAAAAATCTAGATACTCCTCTAACAGTATCAAATAAACCATTTACAAAGCTGTTATTTCTTGCCTTTAGCCATACTAAATCGGGGGAGAAAAGAAAACCTCCTACTGATTGAGTACCACCATTTCCAGTATAAAGTTTGACATCCATCGCCGTTCTGCTATCTAAAATTGTAGCAGTTGGGAGATTTGCTGTATTCAAACTTTTGTATCCTGCTGGAGCTGGGTAAATGAATGGTTGTTGACCAAAGTTTACTCTTCCGTCTGTATCAGTAGAGCTATTTGGATCGCCAGTAATAGGAGCATAAACATATTGACTGCCGACTGGAATATTACTCCATGCAACTCCTTGACTAACTCCATTCACAAAAAATTCTAGTTTTCCTGTATCAGCATCGAAAGCAGTTCCAATAATTGCAGCTTCTGGCACAGCTATATTTCCGTAGCCAGTAAGAACACCATTGTTATACGCAGAACTTGGAGATCCTGTATTGCTTCTTGTTAACCAAGCATAATCTCCAGGATCGCCGCCTCCATAAGTTGAAGTGTTCCCTGTAATCAATCCTACTCCATTAACTAAACTAGACAAACTATTTGATGATAAATTTTGTGATTCCCAATACCATTTTCCGCTGCTAACACCAATTGTTGCAAAAATTTTACCTATACTAGAAGTTAAAAATCTCAAGTTTCCTTCGGAAAATGTTGCTCCTTGAGAATGCAATGGATTTAGTGTTGCATAATTGCCTACAATAGAACCTCCAGGATCTGCACCAGAAGATGCCGTGCCATTTGTTGGACTATCTTTAAGAGAATTTGATTCGTATCCTAAAGTTTCTTTTAAAATTACTCCATCTATTTCAATTGCCCATATAGCAATAGTAGAAGCAGCACTATAACTGAGACTTACTCTAATAGAAGTAAGAGATCCTCCTGGAATTGCTACTGAATTTGACCAACCATTATAATTTGCAGTGATTCCCCATGGACGTAAATCGCTACCGCCATTTATATTAATCCAAGTATCAGCTCCAGAAGTTCCTTGTGGTTGATACGTAAAGATTCTTAAGTTTGATCCTGTAATTGCTGTTGTTGGGGTAAATTGTATCCAAGATGTTCCTCCATTGTGATTTACATATGCTCTTGAACCAGTTTGTTGACTAACATTTGGTATTGATGGGCTACCATAATAAAAAGCATAATGTGGTGTTTGAACACCAGATGGTGATCCAGTTGCACTACCAGTAAGTCGGGAGGAATAAATTGAACCAGTAACGCTAGATCTGAAATTATTGGCAGTCCATGTGTTATTGTTGCCACTAGAATCTGTTCCTAAAGCACTGGCGTTTGATAGTGGTAATTTAAACCCAGTTGTGCCATAAGTTCCAGTGTATTGAATCGGATTCCATACTCCTGTGGTGACATCAAATTCACCAAATGCTGTAGGTAATAATGCTTGACCGTCAATAAAATAAATTTCTGCAAGCATCCCATTAAAATACCTAGAACTATCTGCTGTAAAACGTCCTATTTCGTGACCTTGATTTAAATTAATACCATAATCTGTGTTCTGGGAAATTTGAGCAGCTCGGTTATCAGTTGAAAACTGAGTAATTTCTAATCCATTTACATAAAATTTGAGTCTAGATGAAACAGTAGCTTGAGTTGAGTCAAATGATACAACTATGTGATACCACGCAGATGGATCTCTAAACACTGCAGTTGTTGCTAGAACGTCTGCTGCTAAAGTTGAGAAAACAAGTAAGTCATTTCTAAAAAAGATTGTGCCTGACGTGGTAGCTCCAGTTGTGCCTGAAGAAAACAGCATTTGATCGCCAGATCCAATTCCACTTCTTTTCACCCATGCAGCCCAGGTCCAGGTTTTTCTGTTTCCTCCTGTACTAAAATTTCTGCTCAAATATGAGGATTCTGATGAATTAAATCTTAAACTATTTTCTATAACATAACCAGTAGTTCCGCCGCCACCTCCGCCAGAAGTTGTTAAATCGTTCCAGTCAGTGCCGTTGTATATTCTTATTTTACTTGTATCAGTATTATAATAAGTATCACCAGCAGATGCTGTTACTGGGTCTGTAGTTCCTGTTGGTAGTTTGGCTCTATCTGATCTACCTTCAAAACCTGTGCTACCATTTCCAACAATTACTGGCATGTTACTTTCCTTAAATTATACGTCTACCCAAGAAGAACCATTATATAATCTAATTTTATTTGTTGTGGTGTTGTAATATATTTGTCCTGTTGTTCCTGATTCTGGATCAGATGTTCCTGTAGGAATACCTAATTTATCTGAATTCATTTCAGTTCCAGAATTACCAGAACCAGTGATAATAGGCATTAACCTACCTCCTGAAGAACAAACTTATATTTTTTACCATTTCTTCTATTTATGATGAAGAGGTCTTCCTCTCCCTCTTGAATTGTGTATTGTCCCCAAGTTCCATCTACATCATTTACACTACCTTCGTTGGAAAGCTGAAGGTCGGCTGAGTAGATGTTTGCCCAGCGATTAGTTGAAGAACCTAAGTTTCTTGTTGCGTCTGTAGATGGAAGAATATCTCCTGCCATACTTAGAGATGTTAAAGTTCCAACACTGGTTAGACTAGATGCAGTAACACCAGCACCTAAACTAAATGTTCCAGATGAAGGACCAATTTGAGAACTGCTGGCAATTAATACGTTACCAATTCTATATTGTTTTCCTGCTGCAAGGTCAACATGCTCGGTAATAGTCCATGCATCTGTAGCATCAGTCCAAGTAATTCTTTTATCTGTAGTTCCTTTAAGAACAATGCCACCACCATCTGCAGAAAGATCTGATGGACCAATAGCATTAAATGTAGCTGATCCAGAAGAACCTGTAACAACCGCAGAAAGTGTTGCTGTGTTGCCTGTAATAGAAACAATTGTAGTTCCTACAGGAACACTAATACCTGCTGTGGTAATGCTAACTTCCATGCCAGGAATTAATCCAGCAGTAGGACTGATTGATGTAATATTTGCACTATTATTAGTTACAGTTGCAACAAATGTTGTATTAGCAATAGCACCAATTTCTATTGTTTTGTCGTCAACAGATAGAACGGAAGAATTAATTGTTGTTGTTGAACCATTTACTGTTAAGTTTCCACTAACAATTAAACTACCTCCAACATTAAAGTTTTGTGGTGCAGTTACGTCAAAGTTATTATCACCACGTAACCATGTTGCTGTTCCTGATCCAATTACTAACTGTCTGTCGCCAGAAATTGATGGTGGCTGATAAGTAGCGTTAGTGCTATTCTCATCATCTGCAGGACCAATGAGAACATTACCAGTTCCTAGGCAGTTGTAACCAGCAAAGTGACCGATACATACGTTAGCATTACCGCTTTGAAGTTCGCCTAAAGCATTAGAACCAACCGCAGTATTTTTACTTCCAACTAACAGATTTAACATGGTATCTCTACCAACTGCTGTGTTAGAAGAACCTGTATTAGCATTTCTCATGGCTCTGTAACCATAAGCAGTGTTGGAAGCACCAGAGCTAATAGCAGAACCAGTTTCAAAACCTACTGCAGTGTTTTGGCTACCAGTTGAATTGTTTTGTAGAGCATTGAAACCTACTCTGGTATTGGAAGCGATTGCGTTGCCACCTCTACCAATTCTGAATGGGTTGGTGCTAGTACCACGGATAGTGATATCAGCATTAACAAAATCAACAGTACCATTTACAGTTAATGTGTCACCAACTACCGTGTTTAATGTAACGTTTTTAGCAACACTCAAGCCATGGCGAATCGTTGTAGTTCCAGTTCCATTTGCTCCTAATGTAATTGCTGTAGCTACGCCAAATGCACTGACAGAAGTTGCTGAAGAGTTTATTAGAGAGAACGATGTACTCTGGGTTCCGATGCTATCAGTAAAGTTAGGATTCTGGTTGAATACTAAAACACCAGTTCCACTGCTATCTGAAATAATACCTCTCAACTGAGTTGATGTAGTTGTCGCAAATACAGCTAAAGTATCTCCTGTATATGCAACACTTCCTCCATTTCTAAAGGCTACAGTTGATCCGTCAGTTCCAGAAAAAGTTACTGTATTGTTTGCTGTTAGAGTTTTTGAGTTTGCAATTGTGAGTGTGCCAGAAGCAGTGGTCGTAATTGCTAAGCCATTAATTGTTGTAGCAGTTGCAATACCTAGCGTAGGTGAAGTTAGTGTTGGTGATGTTAGAGTTTTGTTTGTTAAAACTTGTGTTTCATTTTCTGTTACAAGTCTTCTTGCAATAGAACCATCATATACTCTCCAAAAACCACCAGACTCAAACCACTGGAGAGAAGAAAATGTTTGAACTACGCCAGAAGAGTTTGTTGTTCTGTTTACACGAATACCGCCATCAGATCCAACAAGATTATTTCCTCTTCTTAATTCAATCTCGTTATCTGCAACTGTAAGAGTTTGTGTATTTAATGTTGTAGTAGTGCCAGAAACAATAAAATCACCTGCGATAGATACGGTAGAACCATCGTCGGTGATAATGCTGTTTGTAAATTGTTTGTTTGAATTATCCCATTTAATTAATCTGGAGTCAGAAAAATTAGTGGAATTTTTTAATGAGAAAGCAGTAGAAGAAAGAGATAACCCGCCATTGCTATCTGCAGTATATGTGGTATCTGTATTTACTGCTGAGATATTAATTGTACTTCCTGTCTGAGATACTGTCGCCGCACCACTAGAAGTAAATGTTACATCACCAGATACAAAAGTGCCACTAAGTGTACCTCTTAAACGAGTTACTGTATTTGTATCAGTCGAGGTAATTGTAATTGTCGAATCTGTCTGTGATACGGTAGTAGATCCTGCACCTACAATAGTTACATCGCCTGTATTATAGTTAAATGTAGAACCACCCCTTACACGGGTAATTGTATCTTGTGAAGAAATGGTAATGTTTCCGCCATCTTGTGTTACTGTGGTAGCACCACCTTGAAGGAAAGTGAAATCACCTGAAGCTAGAGTTTGTCCTGTACCAGCTCTTAATCTGGTAATAGTATCAGTAAATGTCGAAGAAATTGTGATAATATTTCCAGACTGTGAAACAGTAGAAGAACCAGAAGCAGCAATAGTAACATCACCAGATACTAATGAGCCACCAGAAGCTGATTGAATTCT
>JACCDW010886084.1_pt1 | contig 10246 bp, 11 predicted proteins | sample 7449781 | NCBI WGS metagenome assembly JACCDW01 (sample SAMN15323449, study PRJNA562643) | freshwater metagenome | isolation source: river surface water | place: USA:Blue River Watershed | collected 2017-08-18 | reverse complement strand
CCACTGGTGCCCGTGGCAAAGGTATTTGTCAGCGCGTGTGAATACTTGAGATAGGCAGGGCCGTAGCCGACTTGGCCATAGAGCTCGAAAGTATTGGCATTCTTGCCGCCGATTTCTTTCAGGCTGTTACCGGGGTAGTAGTAGTAAAGACCGCCAACGTCATAAGTCATTCCGCCACCGAGTTCGCCTCGCTTGCCGCCATAGATATCCATTTCAGCAGGAGCAGAATCAGTCGAACCGGCCTGAATAGCAGTTGCCTTGATCCATTTGATCATCGTTACCCAGGTACCTACATAGAGCCCGGTCGGATTGTTGGTGTAGTCTGCTCCAAAACTGAGTGCGGGCTCAGTTTGCGTTTGCGAAATACCGCGGTACCGATAATCTGATGTCAGACCAACGTTGTACGCAACGGTGTGCTCCGACGTCGCTGCAGGCGCAGCCGCTTCTTGAGCATAAGCAGCATGACCGGCAAACGCTGCGGCGATGGCACTGGCAAGAATCAGTTTCTTCATTGGTTTTCCTTTGATGGCTGGATGGGTGTTGAATACCTGCTTCACGGTAGACGTGTATGCCAAGGGCAACTAAGCAGGACGTGTGCCAGCCGGGATTTGAGGAAATGCTTGCCAATCCGGCCAATTCCGTTAGCATTTGCACTCAATTTCCCGGCTTACCTCCCCTGAATGCACCGCGACAGGGCGAATGCCTCAAAGTGGTGCGCACATCCTAAATCAGTCATGAGCCCAAAACCGAGTTTTTTGAATGAGCTGCAAGACCGCATCCATCAGGTGATGCAGCAGTCGCCGGCAAAAGATCTGGAAAAGAACCTGCGCGCGATGCTGAATCAGGGCTTTTCCAAGCTGGACCTGTTGACCCGCGAGGAATTCGAGGTACAGGCCGAGGTGCTCGCGCGCAGCCGCGCGAAGCTCGATGCGCTGGAGAAGCGCGTCGCCGAACTGGAAGCCAGGCTGAAATCCTGATCCTGCCGTGGGACTGGCCGTCCTCCGGAGTCGCGCACTGGCCGGCGTCGACGCGCCACCGGTCACGGTCGAGGTCAATGTCGCGAATGGACTGCCCACTTTTACGATTGTCGGACTAGCCGATACCGAAGTCCGCGAATCGCGCGACCGGGTGCGCGCCGCGCTGCGGAATGCCGGCTTCGAATTCCCGCCCGGCCACATCACCGTCAATCTCGCACCGGCTGACCTGCCCAAGGAATCGGGCCGCTTTGATCTGCCGATCGCGCTCGGCATTCTTGCCGCGTCCGGCCAGATGCGCGGCGACGAACTCGATGACTATGAATTCGCCGGTGAACTGTCGCTGTCCGGCGAGCTGCGACCAATCCGCGCGGCGCTCGCCATGAGCGTGGCCGTGCGGCAGATCGGGCATCAAAAACAGCGCGCGCTGATCCTGCCGCGCGCGAATGCCGCCGAAGCCGCGCTGGTGCCGGGTACGCGCATTCTTCCGGCCGACTCGCTGCAGCAGGTGTTCGCGCATTTCGCCGCCGCTGACGCCGACACCAGACTGGTGCTTGCGCCGGCGCAGGTGAGCAACGTACCCGCGCCTGCGCCTGACTTTACGGAGGTGCGCGGTCAGCCGCAGGCAAGGCGCGCGATGGAGATTGCTGCAGCAGGCTCGCACAGCCTGTTGATGGTCGGGCCGCCGGGCTCGGGCAAATCAATGCTGGCGGCACGATTACCGGGCATTCTGCCGACGATGACCGACGACGAGGCGCTGGAAAGCGCCGCACTGCAATCCGTCGCCGGCAATTTTTCTGCAGCACGCTGGAAACAGCGGCCTTACCGCGCGCCGCATCACACCGCATCGGCCGTGGCGCTGGTCGGTGGCAGCGGCGTGCCTCGGCCCGGAGAAATCTCGCTGGCGCATCACGGCGTGCTGTTTCTCGACGAGTTACCGGAGTTTGATCGCAAGGTGCTCGAGGTGCTGCGCGAGCCGCTGGAGTCGGGACACATCACGATCTCGCGCGCGGCGCGGCAAACGGATTTCCCTTGCCGCTTTCAGCTGATCGCCGCGATGAACCCTTGCCCCTGTGGCTATCTCGGTCATCCGCAGCGCGCGTGCCGCTGCACACCGGATGCGGTTGCGCGCTATCAGGGCAGGATCTCCGGCCCGCTGCTGGATCGGATTGATATGCAACTGCCGGTGCCACCGATGGATACCGCCGCGATGCTCGGCGCACCGGACGGCGAATCGTCCGCGCTGATCGCGGCGCGAGTGGCGGCCGCGCGGGACCTCCAGTTCGCGCGGCAGGGCAAGCCGAACGCACTGCTGACCGGTGCCGACATGGATAAGCACTGCCGAAGCGATACTGATGCGGAAGCATTATTGCGTCAGGCGATCACGCGGCTGCACTGGTCCGCGCGCGCCTGTCACCGGGTATTGAAAGTAGCACGCACGATTGCCGATCTCGCGCAATGCGAACGCATCAACGCAACGCAACTGGCTGAAGCGATTCAGTACCGGCGCGTGCTGCCCTCAGCCGCAGATCGCTAAGCGACGCAGTGACAGGCGTCGCCATGTCGGCCTGTTAAGATCGGTCGATGTTTTACGCCACCTTCCTTCCGTCGCGCGCCTGATGAACGAAGCCCCGGTTTACCTGCAGGGCCGGACCGCGATGCGCGTGGTGCTGGTGTTTGCCGCCGCTTATTTCCTGTCGTATGCGATGCGCGCAATCAATGCCGTGATCGCGCCGGCGCTGAGCGCCGACCTGCAGCTGACGAATGCAGATCTCGGTTTACTGTCTTCAGCCTACTTCGTCGGTTTCGGCTGCATGCAGCTGCCGATAGGTGTCTGGCTTGATCGTCATGGCGCGCGTCGCACCGAATCTGCATTGCTGCTGTTCGGCGCGCTTGGCGCGGCTATTTTTGCGTCGGGCACCTCGCTGATCGGGGTTTGGATAGGGCGCGCACTGATCGGCGTCGGCGTGTCCGCGTGCCTGATGGCCGCAATGAAAGCCTACCGGGTCTGGTATCCGCCAGAGCGTCAGAGCCAGCTCGGCAGCTGGATGCTGGTGTTCGGCACCACCGGCGCGCTGTCAGCGACAGTGCCGGTGGCGCTGCTGTTGCCGCTGGTGGGATGGCGCAGCATTTTCTGGGGGGTTGCCTGCGCGCTGCTGCTGGCGGCCTTACTGCTGTTCACGCAGCTGAAAGAAGTCGAGCGTTCAATGACCCGGCATCATCCGCCGGCGAATAATAGTGATGCGGGGCCGGGCTATCTTGCGATTTTCCGCGATCCGTATTTCCGCCGCATGGCCTGGCTGGGCGCGGTGCATCAGGGCGGCTTCATGGCGATGCAGTCGCTGTGGGCCGGACCGTGGATGGTGACGGTGCTCGGCTTGTCGGTGGAGCACACGTCGCAGGTGCTGTTCCTGTTCAATTTCTGCCTGATGCTCGCGTACCTGGGCTTGTCCTGGTGGGCGCCGCGCCGCATTTCGTTTGGTCAGCGGCCCGGGTTGCCGGTGCTGCGCGTGATCACGATCGGCCTGTCGATCTCGGTGCTCGTGCAGGCGATGATGGTGGCCTTGCCGTATGCGTGGAGCTGGGTGCTGTGGATCGCGTTCGGTATTGTGATTACCGTCACCACACTGGGCCAGACCCATGTGAGTCTGGCCTATCCGCCATCACTGGCCGGCCGCGCCAATAGCGCGTTCAACCTGACACTGTTCATCGGCGCGTTCAGCGTGCAGTGGGGCATCGGCTTATTGGTCGACTTGTTCGCGTCATTCGGCTGGACGACCGCATCGTCGATGCGCATGGCCGTTGCCTGCTATTTACTCGTGCAGTTGCTTGCGCTGTGGGTGTTCATCCGCAACTGGCATCTCGAGTCGCCGGTGCTGGAAGCGCAGCGCGCATGACACTTCCAAGCTATCCGTCTGTCGCATTGCGCATCCGGCGTGCTACGCTTAACAAATCAACAAGCGTATGACGAGGTCCGATATGCTGGTCACTTTCAAATCAAAGGCCGCCGCCGAAGTACTGATGTACGCAACGCATGCGAAGCCCATTCTCGACCTGCTCGGCAAGGAGATCGGGCGCGGCGTGATCACCGCCGAAGAGACGGGCGGCGCGATACAACTTATCGAGTCCGAGATCGCGGCACGCAAGCAGTCCGAGGCGCCGCAGGAACAGGAAGCCGGTGAGCCGCACCATGAGGCCGATGCGGCCAAAGGCGATTACGTCAGCTTCGGCACGCGCGCCTATCCGCTGCTTGAAATGCTGCGCGCGGCCCATCGCGAGCAGGAATTCGTGATGTGGGGCGTCTGAGTGCAGCGTTCGCGGTCGGAAGCAACAGGCAGGGAAGTGATGGCGCCGGATTCACTGGCCTTCGCGCTGGCCGGCGCTGCGCGGGCACTGGCTGAGGTGGAAGCGGGCAGCGCGCTGCCACGTGCGCTGGTCGATGTATTCGCGATGCGCGGCGTCACGCCGTCCGCGCGCGGCGCGATGCAGGATCTGGCGTATCGCAGCATGCGTCGCTGGGGCACGGCACAGGCGCTGCTGCGTATGCTGGCCGACCAGCCGCCGACGCATCCGCGGCTGACAGCGCTGTTGTGCTGCGCGCTGGCCTTGCTGTCTGACGAATCGCCGGCTTACTCCGAGCACACGCTGGTGGACCAGGCGGTCGAGGCTTGTGCGGCAGACCGCGAGCTGGGCCGCGCCAAAGGCATGGTGAACGCAGTGCTGCGTCGCTTTCTGCGCGAGCGGAAGGCTTTGATGGCAGCAGTCGCGCGTGACGACGAGGCGCGGCTGAATTATCCGCGCTGGTGGATAGACGCGATGCGCCACGCGTGGCCGCAACAGGCCGACGAGGTGCTGGCGGCAGGCAACCGGCCGCCACCGCTGACCCTGCGCGTGAACCGGCGCAAGACCACGGTCCCTGATTTTCTCGCGATGCTATCGGCCGCAGATATGGCGGCTGAAGCGATCGGCGAACACGGCGTGAAGCTGGCGCGCGCGCTGCCGGTGGCGCAGATTCCCGGCTTTGCGGATGGCTATGCATCGGTGCAGGACGCGGCTGCGCAGCGGGCAGCACCACTGCTTGATCTGCGAGACGGGCTGAGGGTGCTGGATGCGTGCGCAGCACCGGGCGGCAAAACCGGTCATCTGCTGGAGCTGGGTGACATGCATGTGCTGGCGCTGGATCAGGATGCGGAGCGACTGAAGCGGGTCGGCGAGAATTTGCGCCGGCTGTCGCTGTCGGCCGAGCTGAAAACCGGCGATGCGAGTGCTCGCGACTGGTGGGATGGTCAGCCCTTCGACCGCATCCTGGCCGACGTGCCCTGCACCGCGTCCGGCATCGTGCGCCGTCATCCGGACATCCGATGGCTGCGCCGGCCGGAAGACAGCCGGCAGCTGGCGCGGCTGTCAGCAGCCATCCTCGACAATCTGTGGGCGCTGCTGAAACCCGGCGGCAAGCTGTTGCTGGTCACCTGCTCGGTGTGGCCCGAGGAGTCGGAAGCGCAGGCGCAGGCCTTTACCGCGACGCATGCGGCGCTACGCTTACCGGCACCGGGACAGCTGCTGCCGACACTCAACGGGAAGGAAGATCACGACGGTCTGTTTTACGCGCTATGGCAAAAACCGGCGGTTTGATACTATCGCTGAAATTTTTCCGTGGGGCACTGCCCCGTCCCAAGCGTGATTCGTCGATTTCTTCTGGTGTTCTGGCTGCTCCTGCTGCCGGCAGTGATGCCGCTGCCAGCGCAGGCAAGCGACGGCATCGAATTCACCGAGGCATCGCTTGAGGCGACAGACGATGGCTATCTGCTGTCGTCGCGATTTTCGGTGGACCTGTCCGCCGCGCTCGAGGATGCGCTGTCGCGCGGCATTCCACTGTACTTCACGCTGAATGTCGAGATCAGCCGCGCACGCTGGTACTGGTTCGACGATGTCGCGGTCAAGGCCACGCGCAAAATCCGGCTGTCCTACAACGTGCTGACACAGCAATATCGCGCGTCGGTCGATGGCAGTCTGCACCGCAATTTCAACCGGCTGGACGACTTGCTGGCGCTGTTACGACGACCGGGCCGCTGGCTGGTCGCGGAACCCGGTGCGCTGACACGCGGCGCCAGTTACACGGTCGCGCTGCAAATGGCGCTGGATACCTCCGAATTGCCCAAGCCGATACAAGTGAGCGCGATGAGCAGCGATGACTGGCGCATGTCATCCGGCTGGATCAAGTTCAGCTATCGCGCCGAGGGCAAATGAAACGCGCGCTACGCTACCTGCTGATTGCATCGGCGATCGCCGTCGGCGTGCTGCTGTTTCTATTGGCGGCGGCCAGCGGCGATTCGCAACTGTTTGATTCCTATTTCTCGTGGATCCTGGGCGCCAACATCGTCGTTGGCGTCAGCCTGCTCGCGGTGGTGCTGTTTTTACTGGTACGGCTTTACAGCCGTTACCGGCGCGGCCGCTTCGGCGCCAGACTGATGACCCGCATGGTGATGATGTTCGGTCTGATGGGCATCGTCCCCGGCATCGTGATCTATCTGGTGTCGGTGCAGTTCGTGTCGCGCTCGATCGAATCCTGGTTCAATGTGCAGGTAGAGAGCGCGCTGGAGTCGGGGCTGAATCTGGGGCGCGCGGCACTGGACTCGTCGCTGAAAGACTTGCAGCTGAAAGCCGGCGGTGTGGCCAATGAACTATCCGAGATGTCGGACAGCCTGATCGTGGCGCGACTGCCGCGCATCATAGAACGCAACCAGTTGCAGGAAGCCATCGTCGTCAACAGCAGCGGCAAGGTGATTGCGAGCTCGAATACCCGATCGTCGCGCCTGTTGCCTGATCTGCCGACTGCGTCGATGCTGTCGCGGCTACGCTCCATGGATGGCTACGGCATGATCGAGGGCATACCGGATACCGATACCGGGTCGGGTACCGGCACCGATCATCAAGAGCAGCTACGGCTGCGCGTGATCGTCGAGATCAAGGGTGACGGATCGCTGTTTGCGTTGCACAGCGAGTCACGCTATCTGCAGGTGATGCAGGCCGTGCCGGAGGAACTGGCAGTGAATGCGGAAGCGCTGCGGACAGCCTACGGTGAGTATCAGCAGCGCTCGCTTGCCCGGTCCGGACTGCGCAAATTTTTCCTGGTGACGCTGACCCTGGTGCTGTTGCTGGCCGTATTTGCCGCACTAGTCAGCGCATTTCTGCTGGCCAGTGATTTCGCGCAACCGCTGCTGCTGCTGGCCGAGGGCACGAAGGCGGTGGCCGAGGGCAATCTGTCACCGCGACCTTTCGTCGCCACCAATGATGAGCTCGGCACGCTCACGCAATCATTCAACGCGATGACCATGCAGCTGGCCGATGCACGCGAAGCGGTCGAGCGCAACCGGCTCGCGCTGGAGGATGCGAAAGCCTATCTCGAGTCGGTGCTGGCGAATATGTCGGCTGGCGTGATGGTGTTTGATGAGGTATGGCGTCTGGTCACCTTCAATGCCTCATCGGAACGTATTCTGCAGCTCGAGCTGATGCCCTTTCTTGCGCAGCCGCTCGCTTCGATGATGCCGCTGACCGCGTTCAGCGAACCGGTGATGAGCGCGTTCAGCCGCCTGAGCGCGCAGTCCGCCGGCGAAGCGCAGAGTCCCGATAACCGCTACTGGCAGCAACAGATCGAGATTCCCCGGCGCTTCACCGGCCAGGAGGCGGAAGGCGAGATCACCCTGCTGGCCCGTGGCTCGCAACTGCCGGTCGGCGCCGGCAATGGCTATCTGGTGGTGTTCGACGATATCTCCGACGTGATCTCCGGACAGCGCTCGGTGGCCTGGGCGGAAGTGGCTCGGCGGCTGGCGCATGAAATCAAGAATCCGTTGACCCCGATTCAGCTGTCGGCGGAGCGCTTGCAAATGAAGCTGCATGCGAAGCTCGCCGGTGATGACGCGGCCTTGCTGGAGCGCGGCACGAATACCATCGTCAATCAGGTCGTTGCAATGCAGCAGATGGTCGATAATTTCCGGGATTATGCGAAGACACCGCCGCCGCTGTTGCAGGCGCTGGACCTGAATGGCCTGATCACCGAGATCCTCGAGCTGTACGCGGGTGGCGAACTTTTGCACATCATCCGCACGAATCTGCAGCCAAATCTGCCCCTGATCCTCGGCGATGCAACTCAAATGCGACAGGTGGTACACAACCTCTTGCAAAATGCACAAGATGCTGTGGCCGAAATCCGACGCGATGGGCGGTCGCCGGAAATAGAACTAGCGACGGAAGCGATCAGCTACATCGATGCAGACAACCGTCAACGGACGGCTGTCCGACTCACCGTGTCGGATAACGGCCCGGGATTCGATGCCCGGCTGATCGGTCGCGCGTTCGAACCCTATGTCACCTCCAAGCCGAAAGGGACGGGTCTGGGGCTGGCCGTGGTAAAGAAGATCATTGACGAACACGGCGGTCGCATCGAGTTGCAGAACAGAAAGGAAACCTCAGGCGCCAAGATCCTGATTTTATTGATGAAACTCGCAAATTAGATAGTTTGACAACTATCGTTGTAAAAAATACAATTTCAGCAAAGCGCTGATCGCTGTGAAGAAATGAAGAGGCCCACCCATGGCAAACATTCTGGTCGTTGACGATGAAATGGGCATTCGTGAATTGCTGTCCGAGATACTCGGTGACGAGGGTCATGTCGTCACGACGGCAGAGAATGCCAATACCGCGCGCGAACTCCGGCTGGCCAACACGCCGGATCTGGTCCTGCTGGATATCTGGATGCCGGACACCGACGGCGTCACGCTGCTGAAGGAATGGCAGCGCGATGGCTTGCTGACGATGCCAGTAATCATGATGTCCGGCCATGCGACCATCGACACCGCGGTCGAGGCGACCCGCATCGGCGCGATGAATTTTCTGGAAAAGCCGATCTCGCTGCAAAAATTACTACGCACGGTGCAGCAAGGACTCGCGCGCGGGCTAGACAATGCGCGCGGCGCGCTCGTCGCGGCGGGCGGCCGCACGCTGGTCAATCAGGACAAGGTCACGCTGGTGCCGCAGCTGCAGGCGGTCAACGGATCGCATGGCGGCATGTCACTGCCAGCCTTCAACGGATCGGAACCGGAATTCCGGGTGCCGTTTGAATTGCCCTTGCGCGAAGCGCGCGATGCATTCGAGCGCGCCTATTTCGAACACCATCTCGCGCGCGAGGGCGGCAGCATGACGCGGGTTGCGGAACGCACCGGCCTTGAGCGCACCCACCTCTACCGCAAGCTGAAGCAGCTGGGCGTCGATACCACCAAGGGTCACGCGAAAAAAGCCGGATGACGCTGCTGTCACTGGTGTTCGGCGGCAGCCTTGCCGCGCGTGAACGCGCGATCGCTGCATCTGCCGAAGCTGGCCTACGCAGCGTCGCCATCATCGAAGGACTGCCTAGCGGAGAAGAAGGGCTCGATGCATTACCGGCCGGGGCGTCGCTAGAAGTTATTCGGGTGGCCAGTGGCTGCCCCTGCTGCAGCGGCAACCTGACCATGCGGGTCACGCTGAACCGCGCACTGCGGCACCGGCCCGAGCGACTGTATCTCAGCCTGTCGAATGCGGAACACAAGATGCAGGTGCTGAATTTCCTGCAGGAGCCGCAATATCGCGCGTGGCTGCAGATAGACGACGAAATCGATTGCTCCTGAGATCGAAGGCTCCCGGGCTGGATCGCCGCTGAAGCTCAGGCCGGGTACAGCTCTTGCATCGCGATGTATTGAAATTTCCCGCATAGCCGCCATCTGCGGACACAGGCAATCGATGTTCCGGGTCCACCTGAAGGAGCTTTCATGAACCTGATCTACAACAGCGAGCATTACTCCGTCGTCGAGTTCGGCGCGGAAGCGGGTCTGGAAGCAATGCGCTTCGGCGGCTATGAAATTTTTGACAAGCCCGGGCGTCGTGAAATTTTCATTGCCGGTCCGCTCGCGGAATCTTTCCGCCAGCATGTGCGCGAACTGATCGCCAGCGAGCCAACGACTGAAGAAATCGACGACTTTCTCGGTAACTACCGCTCGCTGATGGCGCAGCCCGTCGTGCTGCATTAAGCGAGGTTGCGGCTGCCAAGCTTCAAGGAAGAATCACTGCCATCGGGGCAGGCGCTGTGGCCCTGCTCAGCACCGCTGCCGCCAGCGAGCTGATGCGCCGCCAGTTGTGATACCGTTTCCGGCATCATTCAGGACTCAGGAAACGATCATGTGCCAGCTACTCGGCATGAACTGTAATGTGCCGACTGACATCGTGTTCAGCTTCACCGGCTT
>JACCDW011812696.1_pt1 | contig 10248 bp, 11 predicted proteins | sample 7449781 | NCBI WGS metagenome assembly JACCDW01 (sample SAMN15323449, study PRJNA562643) | freshwater metagenome | isolation source: river surface water | place: USA:Blue River Watershed | collected 2017-08-18 | reverse complement strand
CCTATCTACTGGCGTTTATAGCGCTGATCATGTGAGTGCATCAGAAGCACTCGATAACCAATTGTGGGCATAGCGCTAGACTTTGCGGTGTGAGTGATGCACCTATTGGAATATTTGATTCCGGCGTCGGCGGCTTAACAGTTGCACGCGCGATTCTTGATCAACTTCCAAATGAATCAACTCTTTATATCGGCGATACTGCGCGTGGACCGTATGGACCAAGGCCACTGGCACAAGTTAGAGAATTCGCATTAGAAACATTAGATTTCCTAGTTGACCAAGGTGTTAAGGCACTTGTCATCGCATGCAATACAGCGAGTGCAGCCATGTTGCGTGATGCGCGTGAGAGATATTCGGTACCTGTGATTGAAGTTATTCAGCCCGCTGTTCGTCGCGCGGTGGCTGCGACTCGATCAGGAAAAATCGGAGTCATCGGAACACAAGCAACTGTTGATTCAAAAGCATATTTAGATGCATTTGCAGCAGCCCCTAATTTAAAAATTACTTCCGTTGCCTGTCCTTTGTTTGTTGAATTCGTCGAGCGAGGAGAAACTTCTGGCCCCGAAATTACAGAGGTTGCTCGTAATTACCTGAAGCCAGTCATTGATGCTGACATCGATACGCTGGTTTTAGGTTGCACCCACTACCCTCTTTTAACAGGTGTTATTTCATACGTTGTCGGCAACTCTGTTTCACTGGTCTCTAGTGCTGAAGAAACAGCAAAAGATTTGTACCGAGTGCTTGTAGAAAACAATTTGTTGCACTCCAGTACCAAGAACGCTGACCACCGTTTCTTAGCAACGGGGGATGCACAGGCGTTTGAAACACTTGCACGTAGATTTCTCGGTCCAGAAGTTGGACGAGTAGAACACCAAAGCCTCTAACAAACGGAGATATACATGGCACGCAATGATGGACGCACCAACGATCAGCTCCGTGAAATTAAATTTACTCGCGGTTGGCTAGATCACGCCGAAGGTTCTGTGCTCGTTGAATTTGGAAAGACTCGAGTTCTTTGCGTTGCATCATTTTCACCTGGTGTTCCACGTTGGTTGAAAGATTCTGGCAAAGGTTGGGTAACTTCTGAATACTCAATGCTTCCGCGCGCTACGCATACACGTTCTGATCGTGAAAGCGTGAAAGGAAAATTGGGTGGACGTACACAAGAGATCTCTCGTTTAGTTGGACGATCACTTCGAGCAATTGTTGATACAAAAGAACTTGGTGAAAATACTATTGTCATTGACTGCGATGTATTACAAGCAGATGGTGGAACACGTACCGCAGCAATCACTGGTGCATACGTTGCACTAGCTGATGCAATTGCTTGGGCAAAAAAAGAGGGTCACATTAAAGCGACATCTAAGCCACTTGCAGATTCAGTTGCAGCAGTCAGCGTTGGAATCATTGATGGCGTACCGATGCTCGATCTTTGTTACGAAGAAGATGTCCGCGCAGATACGGATATGAATGTTGTGTGCAGCGGTGATGGAAGATTTATTGAAGTTCAGGGAACAGCAGAAGGCGTTCCATTTGATCGCGCATTACTTAATCAACTCCTAGACCTAGCAGTTGATGGATGCAAGAACTTAGCCGAAATGCAGAGTTCAGCGCTTTCCAAATGAGTGCCCCAGTAACTTTAGTTTTAGCCACGCGCAACCAGGGAAAGATACGAGAGTTCCGTCGAATTCTTGATGCGATTTCGAATGGAGCAATTAATTTAGTTGGCTTAGAAGAATTTCCACACACAACCGAAGTTGAAGAATCGGGAAGCACATTTAAAGAAAATGCTTTACTAAAAGCCCGCAGTATTTGTGCTGAAACAGGATTACCGGCAATTGCAGATGACAGTGGCTTATGTGTTGATGCACTTGATGGTGCACCAGGAATTTACTCCGCACGATATGCCGGAGTGCACGGAGATGATCAAGCAAACAATGCAAAGTTATTACGCGATTTAGTGAATATTCCTGAAGATAAAAGAGGTGCTCACTTCGCCTGTGCAGCAGCACTCGTACTTCCTGATGGAAGAGAGCACGTCACTGAAGAAATCTTCGAAGGCTCGATTCTTTTTGACCCAATAGGTGATCAAGGATTCGGGTATGACCCCCTATTTAGACCACATGGGTTAGCAATCTCAAGTGCGCAAATGAGCGCAGATGAGAAGGATTTGATAAGTCACAGAGGTAAATCACTCCGCGCGATAGCACCTCACGTAATCAGTTTGCTCACCCCACTGGGGTAAACTTGTCCTGTCCGAGTGCGTGAAGTAAGTACGTACCGCTACCCAAGGAGTTCATGTGGCTGTTAAGAAAACTGCTAAGAAATCAGCAGCAAAGAAGAGTGCTAAAAAGATTGCAAAGAAGTCTGTTGCTCGTAAGTCAACTACTAAAAAAGTTGCAAAGAAGAGTACAGCTCGTAAATCTGCAGTCAAGAAAAGTGCAAAGAAGTCTGCAGCACGTAAGACAACAAAGAAGTCTTCACGTCGCGCGACATCAGTTGATCGTCTTGTAGTTCCAGCTGTTCCAGTTGGTGGCGCTCGCGGTCGCGTTGATGTATCAACTGCACCAGCACCACGTGCTGCGGCAAAGTCCGTATCTTTTGATAACTCACCAAAGCAAGGCGCTTCTAACCGGGTAGTTGCAATGGTTGTAGTTGGAATTGTTCTTCTAGCAATTCTCGTGTGGGCGCAATCTGGAAAAGATGGCGATGACACAGCTGCTCCAACAACACCATCAGCTACAGCAACAATGACTGAGGAACCAACAACTCCTTCAGAAACAACAACCCCTTCAGAGCCAGTTGGAACAGTTGAAGCTCCAAGTGCATTCGTTGCTATTCGCTCAGCAGATGGAATGAACCTTCGCTGGAAAGCTCCAATGGCAACAGAAGGCCTTACAGGATTTAACGTTGAACTAAAGCCAGCAGGTGGAGATTGGGCAGTTGTAGCAACAACTGGTCCAACAGAGTTAACACATTCGGTGACGCTTACAAGTTCCGATAGCTGGACTCAATTCCGAGTATCTAGTGTTTATTCAGATGGACAAACTGCATCTGCAAAAATCTTCGGACTTGCAGGTCAATACAAGTAAGTGATTAAATAAAAAAGCCCTCGCACTATGCGGGGGCTTTTTTATTTGGATTTATTTTAGTTCTGACAGAACTGCATCGACAAATACAGCAATCCCAGTTGGAACCAAGTGAACGCCATCGGGAGCAAAGTACTCAGGATGACCCTCTGAAATTTTGTCCCAATCAACGATTCTTACATTTTGATAATTTGAGGCAACCCGCGCAATTAATGAGTTGTTTTCATCTTTCCAAACGCGAGGTACTGCTGTGTTTACAACAATAATTTGTGGTTGATCTTTTATAGCTTCAAAAATCGAAACTACTTCGTTTTCAGCCAAACGATTGTTATTGCCCATGTTGACGATTATTGGTGCACCAGCCATTCGAGCTTTATCTTTATTGAGAACCTCAATAAGTTCTCCTGCTTGGCGACCTACGTGAGCATTAATCAATCCCACATCACGTCGACCAGATAGCTCGTGCCTGATGCCCAGGATTACAGAATCACCAACTACCCATAAACCATCAGCTGGGTTCGAAATCTGAGATTCAACTTCTGCTTCAGATGTAATTTCAAGTTTTAATTTTGCTAAATTGCGATCACTAATGGCGATTGCATTCGCGCTAACCAAAGATGTTGCCAAAAGTATGGAAAAAATCGAAAGCGCCACAGTAGTTTTTTGACGAACTCGAACTTTCTTGGCTCGATACTTCATACCTCTAAACCATGATTCGACGTACCCATTTCTAAATGGCAACTCAACCCAACGAAGTGAAATATCGGCCAATGCAAAGACAATCAAAACGCGCAGTGCATACAGAGCCCAACTCGCACCTGCTAGATCAACACTTGGACGTGTAACCTGGAAAACAATCCAGTGCCACAAATAAATTGCATACGAGCGTTCACCAATCCATAAAATGGCTCTACCTTGCAATAGCGGGGCAAAGCGTGAAGCTGGGTGCACTACAGACATGATGATTGCGCAGCCAAAGATTCCGGCAAGTGGGAAAGCAATTTTATAGAGAGTCGAATTGCTTTCATCAATAAAGAGAAAACAGGCGAGTATTCCAAGGAATCCAAATACACCTATGCCATCAATAACATCTTGTGCTCTCTTTGCAATATCTGTCTTTAGATTTTGTGGAATCCAATTGACAGCAAGGGCTGCTCCTAGAAATAAACCAATACTGTGTGTATCAGTACCGAAATAAACATGGCTCACGCCTTGTGAGGAGTTTGAATCAATACTGAGTGAAACCAAGAGCAAGGCGATACCAGAGCCGATTGCGATGGTTAGAGCTGCTGCAGGAATAACCTTGCGACCTAATTGACGAAGCACCAACAGCAAAATTAATGGCCAAATGAGGTAGAACTGTGCTTCAACTCCTAATGACCATGTGTGCTGCAATAGCGGTGGACGGCCGATGCTTTCAAAGTAATCCTGGTGTTTAAAAACAAGCCACCAATTCATCATTCCAGTTAAAGCAAAGGGTGTATCAGTTAAAAGTCTTTTGATTGTGTCAGGAGCCCAAACACCAATAAACAAAGTAGTCGTAACAATCATGAAAACAAGTGGTGGTAACAATCTACGTACTCGTGATTTATAGAAGGCACGAAGATCTAATCCACCACTTCGGTGAATTGAATCCAAGAGCAAGCGTGTAATTACATAACCAGAAATTACAAAGAAGAGATCAACGCCGAGAAATCCACCAGGAATCCATGAAACACCTAAGTGGTAAAGGAGGACCGCGATTACGGCGACAGCACGCAATCCATCAATTGCGGGAATGTATTTAATTCCGCGTTGTGCAGCCATAAGAATTATTTACGCTTTGCAGAACTCTTCTTTGCAACCTTTTTGGTCGACTTAGATTTTGGTGCATCAAGTGCTGCCTTTGTGCGTTGGCTTTGTACGCGAATTGGACCGCGGTTGATTACCGTGTCATCAGGATTGAGATTTTCCAAAACGCTTTTTTGAAGTTCAGCTAAACGATTGAAAGCTACTTCTAGCCGTGAACGTGATTGATGAATCGCATTTTCCGCTGCATCCAGAGATTGAGTTTGAATGCGGTATAGGCGTTCCGCCTCTGAAATAACACTTGATAACCATTGGCGATAATTTGAAACCTCTGCAGTTGCGCCAGAAATAATGCGCTCACCTTCGCGGCGAGCAGCTTGCGCAAGCGCTGCAACTTCACGCTTTTTATCTTCCATCGCGCGCTCCGCTGCATCTTCAGCATTTGCAATCATCTCTTCTGCTTCAGATTCCGCAGCTTGAATGTATTTACGTCCGCGAGATTCTGCGCCAGAGAGAATTGACGCGGCTTTGTTTTGAGCAGCTTCGAGTGCGTCCTTGGCAGCGCGTGAAGTTTCATTTACTAGTCGATCAGATGCTGCTTGTGCGCGAGCTTCGCGCAACTGTGCAGATTTAATCATTGACATCGCAGTTTCAGTTGCAAGAATTTCAAACTCTTCTTTACTTAAAGAAGTAATGTCGCGGCGAGAGCGAAGATCAGCAAGTTGTTGTTCTAACTCGCGAATGCGATCCACAGAACCAGGAGTCGCTGTTTCTTCTCCACTAAAACCAACCCAATTAAGGAAACTCTTCTTCTCGCTCATTATTTTCCTAGCTGCCGACGGATGTTTTCTAGAGATTCTCTAGGAGGCTTAGATTAGAGCAGTTAGGGGTTTCGGCAAAAGTCCCTGCGTGGGCCCAAAGGGGTTAGAAAGGGCAGTGAGCCTAGGGGTGTTGAGCAGAGTTTAGTTGCGATAAATCGCCACAGAGACTGCGATGTACTGCGAAATCCACGCAGCTAAAACAAAGATGTGAAATAGCTCGTGAAAGCCGAAGTACTTTGCGTATCTGCCAGGTTTTTTTAGCGCATAAAAAATTGCACCGACTGAATAGAAAAGACCCCCAATAATTATCGGGAGCAATACCCAGAGACCACCTTCTCTGTACAAGTGTGGCGTGTAAATAACTGCAACCCAACCAAGTAATAAGTAATTAGCAACATAAAGCCAACGTGGTGCACCGACCCAAAAGACGCGAGCAGCAACTCCGATAAGTGCACCAATCCACACAACAGCAAGCAGTGTGATGCGATCGCGGCCTTCAAGTAGTGCGACTGCGAAAGGTGTGTAAGAACCAGCAATTAACAAATTTATATTTGCGTGATCCCAGCGTCGCCACATTACTTTCTTTGCTGGTGACCACGGAACGCGATGATAAATAGCAGAGACACTAAAGAGCATGATTGCAGTGATCGAATACAACGCAACGGAAAATTTAAGTGAAGAGTTACTGAGAATGAATAAAACTAATGAAGCAATAATTACTACGGGTATAGCGCCTAGGTGAAACCAACCACGAAGCTTTGGTGGAACTGGCACCTGTGTTGTCATACATGAAGCCTATGCCCATAACTCACAACTGATTTTAGAAACCTATGGTGCGGGAGGCGGGACTTGAACCCGCACGTCCGAAGACACAGGTTCCTAAGACCTGCGTGTCTGCCATTTCACCACTCCCGCAAAAGAGTGCCACTGGAATTTGTGATGCTTTTCCTGTGGAGTATGGGCAAGGTTAGGGGTAAGTTCGCCCTGTTGCCAAAACGGCTAAATTTTACGAAGGGTTTGACCATGACATTTGAACCAAAACCTGCAGACAAGTTCACCTTTGGTCTTTGGACCGTTGGCTGGCAGGCACGCGATCCATTCGGTGATGCAACGCGCGATGCACTCGACCCAGTTCGCTCAGTTAAAGAATTAGCAGCACGTGGAGCATATGGAGTTACCTTTCATGATGATGACTTAATTCCATTTGGAAGCGATGAGGGCGAACGCCGTAAGCACATTGATCGTTTCAAGAAAGCCCTTGATGAAACTGGAATGAAAGTTCCAATGGCAACAACAAATTTGTTTACACACCCTGTATTTAAAGATGGCGCGTTCACAAGCAACGATCGCGATATTCGTCGTTACGCGTTACGTAAAACTATGAAAAATATCGAACTTGCGGCCGAACTTGGTGCAGAGATTTACGTTGCATGGGGTGGCCGTGAAGGCGCCGAATCAGACGGAGCAAAAGATGCATATGTTGCACTCGATCGCTTTCGTGAAGCTTTTAATACACTCGGTCAATTCGTAAAAGATAATGGCTACAACATTAAGTTTGCTCTCGAGCCAAAACCAAATGAGCCACGTGGCGATATTTTCTTGCCAACAATTGGTCATGCGCTCGCATTTATCAATGAACTTGATTATCCAGAAATGGTTGGTCTTAACCCAGAAGTTGGTCACGAACAAATGGCCGGTCTTAACTTTGTGCACGGAATTGCGCAAGCGCTATGGCACAAGAAGTTATTCCACATTGATCTAAATGGTCAGCATGGTCCTAAGTACGATCAAGACCTAGTCTTTGGTCACGGTGATCTAAAGTCAGCATTTTTCTTAGTTGATCTTCTAGAAAGTTATAAGTACAGCGGACCTAAGCACTTTGATTACAAGCCAGCGCGCACAGAAGATGACAAGGGCGTATGGGTTTCTGCTTCATCGAACATGCGCACTTATTTGATTCTTAAAGAGCGCGCAGCTGCATTTAGAAAAGATCCTCGTGTGATTGCAGCAATGAAGGAATCAAACATTCCAGGTCTTGCAGAGCCAACACTTGCAAGCGGTGAAACATGGAAGGACTTAGCTAAAGATTCCTTCGATGTTGATGCTGCAGGAAAGCGTGGTTATGGATACGAAGTTATTGATCAGTTAGCGCTAGAGCATTTAATGGGAGTAGAGCTCTAACTAACCGAACTTCCGCGGCGAGATACTGCATCAACGCCAGCGGAAACCAATAACACAACGCCGGTAACAATGAACTTGATGCCTGCTGCGTACCCTAAAAGTCCCATGCCGTTATCGATAACAGCAACAACTAGTCCACCGAGGATCGCATCTCGCATCTTTCCTTTGCCACCAAAGAGTGATGTACCACCAATAACAGCAGCACCTACTGCGTATAGAAGTGTTGAGCTACCACCAGTTGTTGGTGAGATTGAGTTTTGGCGAGAAGCAAAGATCATGCCCGCAACAGCTGCAAGTGCGCTGCAGATAACAAATGCTGCAATACGAACTCTCTTTACGTTAATACCTGCACGGCGAGCAGCTTCTGCATTGCCACCAACTGCGTATATATGGCGGCCAAAAGCAGTGCGGCCAAGGACAAAAGTCCCAACAGCAAGTAAGAAAAGAATTAGAGGCACAACGTAAGGAATTCCCTTAAGGCTTACGAGGTCTGGGTTATTGCTTCGCTCGACAGTGAGCGCAAAGACCGCGCCACCAGTAATCAAAAGCAAAGTGGTGGTCTTGATGACCCATAACTTAACGAGTTCAGTCTTAAGTCCGGCACGTCGACGAGTGTTCAAACGGTTAAGACCTGTACCGACATAGGCCACCGCAACAACGATGAAGAAAACCCAGCTAAGAATTGGAGAAAGATTGCTATTTTGAACAGCAAGGATTGTTTTATCCTCAATGCGAATTGTTCCGCCTTCTCCAGCAAGAAGAAGCAGTAATCCTTGGAAAGCTAAGAACGCAGCAAGAGTTACGACGAAGGATGGAATTCCAACACGTGCAACGAGTGTTCCAAGAATAAATCCAAGTAATCCGCCGACCATGATGCTGATTGGAAATGCGATGTACCAAGCAACCTGATGATTAGTAATGAGAATTACTAGAACTGCGCCTGACACACCAGCGGCATAACCTGCAGATAAATCAATTTCGCCAAGGAGTAATACAAATACAAGTCCCATTGCGATGACAATCACGGCTGCTGCCTGAGTTAAAAGGTTTGCAAAGTTTCCAGGCGTTAGAAACACATCTGACATTGCACCGAAAATCGCGCAAAGAACAATCAAACCAAGGATCGCAGGAAGTGCACCGATGTCGCCCGCCTTTACGCGGCTCCAGTAATCAGAGGCTGCGCCTTTTAGTGAAGGAGATTCGTGAATGATTTCAGTGCTCATGCTTTTACTCCTGAAACTCCGGCTGATTTACCAGTTGTGATTAATTCGATAACTTGTTGTGGCTTTAGATCTTTCTTATCTACTTGAGCCGCCATCTGACCTAAATAAAGAGCAGCAATATTATCTGCAACTTCAAATACGTCATTGAGGTTGTGGCTAATTAGTACAACTGCAAGTCCATTATCTGCAAGACGACGAACAAGGTTAAGAACTTGTTCTGTCTGAGCTACACCGAGAGCTGCTGTTGGTTCGTCCAAAATTACGACTTTGCTATTCCACAAAACAGCGCGAGCAATCGCCACAGTCTGACGCTGCCCACCTGAGAGCGAAGAGACTGTCTGACGAATTGATTTAACTGTTCTAACACTTAAACCATCGAGAGTTTTGCGAGCAAGGGCTTCCATTGAAGTTTCATTTAATACGGGGCCTTTTTTCTGTTCGCGGCCGAGGAACATGTTGTAAACAATGTCGAGGTTGTCACAGAGAGCTAAATCTTGATAAACAATTTCAATTCCAAGTCCAGTTGCATCACGTGGTCCGTTGATTTCAACTTTCTTGCCTTCAAAAAGGAAATCTCCGGATTCTGGTGTGTAGATACCAGCAATACATTTAATGAGAGTGCTCTTGCCCGCACCGTTGTCTCCAACCAACGCTGTTACTTTGCCAGCGTACGTATCGAAATCAACGCCTTTTAAAACATTTACAGGACCGAAAGATTTGTTAACTCCACGAAGCGAGAGTATTGGTGAACTCAAGACAATCTCCTTTTGGCACTAGTAGAAAGAATTTCGGCCCGGGGCTTTTAACCCCCGGGCCGAAACTTATTTCATTTTCCGCAAGTTACGAAATTATTAGATTCCGTTAGCTGTGCAGAGATCTTCGATGCCCTTACAGACATCTTCCTTCTTCTGGAAGCCATCAGCAATAACGTCCTTGACGTTTGCCTTTGTGATCTTCACAGGTACTAGGAGTACTGATGGGACATCACGGTCGCCATCTTTTACAACGCCAGTAGCAGTTGTTGCTTCTTCTCCCTTGAGAAGAGCGATTGCCAACTCAGCAGTTGCTTCTGCTTCTGCCTTGATTGCCTTGTAAACAGTGTTTGAAAGGTCACCTGTAAGGATTGCGCGCAATCCGTCAACAGTT
>JACCDW011746120.1_pt1 | contig 10249 bp, 7 predicted proteins | sample 7449781 | NCBI WGS metagenome assembly JACCDW01 (sample SAMN15323449, study PRJNA562643) | freshwater metagenome | isolation source: river surface water | place: USA:Blue River Watershed | collected 2017-08-18 | reverse complement strand
CTTTCTCGCTTGCGAAAATTCGGCGAAAAAAATCCCAAACATTCCGTATTTTCACAGACTAATCAACACCTATGAGACGATTTTTTGCCGCATTAGCCTGCCTTTCCCTGCTATTTTCAATTCCCGCTTTCAGCCAAAAAGACCTCTTCCCCCATACCAAATCTAAATGGGTAGACTCCGTCATGGCCTCACTAAGCGTTGACCAGAAAATCGGACAAGTGCTTATGCCACGCGGAAATTCCAATCCCATCTACGATACTACCCGACTTTTCGATATTGTTCGCAATTACCATGTGGGCGGTTTCGTACTTTTTGCTGGCTACCCAACGACCCAGGCCAGACTTGTCAATAAGCTGCAAGCCATGTCCAAAGTGCCCCTTTTCATCGGGATGGACCTCGAATGGGGCTTAAATATGCGCCTTGATTCCACCGTGCGCTACCCGTATCAAATGACGCTCGGGGCCATGCAAGGAAATGATGCGCTCATTGAGAAAATGGGTTTTCAGATAGCCCAACAGTGCAAACGCATCGGAGTGCATATCAATTATGCGCCCGTTGTGGATGTGAATAATAATCCGAATAATCCGGTCATCAACTTCCGCTCTTTTGGTGAAAATAGAAATCTTGTCACCCAAAAATCATTGGCCTACATGCGTGGCCTACAAAAAGGCGGCATCATTACATCTGCCAAACATTTTCCAGGTCATGGAGATACGGGCACAGATTCACATTATGATATACCATTGTTAACGCACAATCGTGCACGTTTGGATAGCCTGGAACTCTTCCCATATGCAGAGCTCATCGACAAAGGACTTCAGGGCGTAATGGTTGGCCATTTGAGTATTCCTTCGCTTGATTCTACAGCGAATCTAGCTTCCACGATGTCGAAACCAATCGTCACCGGATTGCTCAGAGATCAATTGAAATTTCAAGGCCTCGTATTTACGGACGCCATGGACATGAAAGGCGCAACTAAAATGTTCCCGGAAGGCCAAGCAAATGTCAAAGCTTTTCTAGCCGGAAACGATATTCTTGAGACGTTTGTGGATGTTCCTGCCGCATTTAATGCGATTAAGAAGGCGCTCACCGATGGTGAAATTACAGAAGCTGAATTAGACCTGCGCGTCCGCCGAATTTTGAATGCCAAAGCGTGGGCGGGCCTTGATCAATATCAACCCACTAAAATGGAAAATTTGATTGAGGAATTGAATCCGATCAATGCTGAGATTTTAAAGCGTACCCTAGCGGAAAAAACGGTAACCGTTCTTAAAAACCCAAAGAGCCTCATTCCGATTCGCCAATTAGACAGTTTGAAGATTGCCACGCTGGCGATTGGTAAAGCGAATTATGGGTCCGTTTTCCCAACGGAATTCCAAAAGATGGCCCAAAATTATGTGGAAATGGACCACTATTACCTCGACGAAAATTCAGCAGATAGCACCATTACGCGTGTTGAAAACGCACTCAAAAATGTGGATGTGGTACTCGTAGGCTTGCATGGCATCTCCTACCGCCCGGTAAATAATTACGCTATTAAGCCTAAAATTCAGGCTTTGGTGAGTCGGTTCGTTACGGAAAAGGCCATTTATACCCATTTTGCGAATCCCTTTACCTTTAAGTCATTTGAGAATTTGAACAAAGCTACTGGACTCGTTTTAACGTGTCAGGACGGCATTGCCCAACAAGAAGCCGCGGCGATGGCGATTTTTGGTGGTATTGCCGCCGAAGGCAAATTACCGGTTAGCGCTTCGGCAGAATATCCGGCAGGAATGGGCGTGATGACGCCTTCTTTAGGGCGATTGCAATATCAGGTTGTACCGGAAGCAGTTGGGATTTCAAGTCAGTTTCTCAACCGAAAAGTGGATTCTCTGGCACAAAAAGCCATCGATATCAAGGGTGCTCCAGGCGCTGTTGTCCTGATTGCCAAAGAAGGTAAAGTGATTTACCACAAGGCTTTTGGTACCCAAACGTACGAATCGAAAGAGCCGCTGAAGACCAGTGATATTTTTGATTTGGCATCGATTACAAAAATTTCTACCTCCGTTCCGGCACTTATGAAGTGGCAAGATGAAGGGAGATTCTCCGTGCAAACTACGATGGGGAGTTTGATTCCGGGTTTCGAAGCGAGCAATAAAAGTGACTTAAAATACCTCGATATTCTAACGCATCAAGCGCGCTTGCGGGCATGGATTCCTTTTTGGCAAGATTACGTGGATAGTACCAACATGATTTTGCATAGCAAAAAATACCGCAAGCAGTTCGATGCGGATGCTTTTGTGAATAAATATGTATTGAAATCAAACGCGACGGAACGCCTAAAACGGATTATCAAAAACCAAAAGGTGATGTGGGATACCTGCGTCGACCTGAAGAATGAGGTGACCCGTTGGAAACCACGTACGCTTTCCTACGCTGCTTCCGAGGAATATCCAACCCAAGTGGCGCCTAGTTTATGGGCGCACCGCAGTATGGGAGCGATGATTACGGAGGCGATCAAAAATTCAGCTTTGCGTGATAAGAAGGAATATGTTTATTCGGATTTATCGTATTATTTATTGCCACAAATTTCCACCCGCATGACAGGGAAAACGTGGACGAATTATTTATCGGATACTTTTTATAAGCCTTTAGGGGCAAAAACATTGGTCTATCAGGCTGAAAAGCATTTTCCGTTAGCACGCATCGTACCCACCGAATACGATTCTTTATTCCGAAAAACTTTAATTCATGGCAAAGTGCATGATGAAGGTGCCGCGCTTTTAGACGGGATTAGTGGCCACGCTGGCTTGTTTGGCAATGCAAATGACCTCGCGAAACTCATGCAAATGTATCTGCAAAAAGGCTATTATGGTGGTAAGCAATTCATCGACGAGAAGACTGTTAAGCAGTGGACTTCTTATCCATTCACGATGGAAGAAAACGCTCGCCGCGGGATTGGTTTTGATAAGCCAGATCGAAAAAAACCTGGAATTTCTGCGGCAGAATCGGCAAGCCAAGAGAGCTTTGGGCACTCAGGATTTACTGGGACGTATACGTGGGTAGATCCCGTGCATGACGTTGTCTATGTATTCTTGTCGAATCGCGTGTACCCAACTCGGAATAACAGCCGTATTTCGGATGCGAACATTCGGACTGGTATTAATGAAGTCATTTATCAGGCCATCAAAAAAGGAAATTAATGCACGTTCTCATCACGGGAGGAACCGGATTTATCGGGCAGGCGCTGCAAACATACCTGGTGAAAGCCGGCCACGAAGTGCGCATTTTATCGCGTAAATCTGGATGGGATGTGGTGAATCAGACTATGGATCCTCGCGTATTAGATGGCATTGATGCGATTGTGCATTTGGCTGGCGCAGGAATAGCGGATAAGCGCTGGACTGTTGCGCGTAAAAAAGAATTGATTTCGTCGCGCGTAGATTCTACGCGACTTTTAGCGCGTGTCTTGCGGACCGAGAAACATCAGGTGCATACCTTCGTTTCAGCATCAGCAATTGGTTATTATGGTGCAGATTCGGGCCAACAAATGTGCGTGGAATCCAGCGATTCTGGGACTGATTTTTTAGCGGATTGTACCCGCGCCTGGGAAGATGCGGTGGATGAAATTACAGGATTACGTGTCGTAAAATTACGTATTGGATTAGTGCTGGAGCGTGATGGAGGGATATTCCCGGTGTTGGCTTTACCCATTCGTATGTTTGCGGGATTTATATTAGGCGACGGAAATCAAGGTCAGTCGTGGATTCATCGGGATGACCTAGTCCAAATGTTTGCAAAGGCGTTGACTGACGAGCGGGCCGCTGGTGTTTACAATGCGGTCGCACCGGAACCATTGACCCATGCGGCGATGACTCGGGAGATTGCGGGTGCGTTGCACCGACCGGTTTGGTGGCCGCATGTTCCGGCATTCATGTTACGACTTATTTTAGGTGAAATGGCTTGTTTGGTAACGGGGGGGAATTTTGTTTCGTCTCAAAAAATACAAAATGAGCTTGGTTTTACGTTTACATACAAGCGCTTCTCGGAAGCGATTAAACAATTAGTGCATGTCTAAGAAAATTTTAGTGTATTGTGGGTCTTCAAAGGGACATAATCCAGTTTATGAGCAGGAAGCGAAGAAGTTGGTTCACGCGTTGAAACGTTACGATTGTGAATTGATTTTTGGTGCGGGAAGTGTGGGGATTATGGGTGTTTTGGCAGATGAGTATTTAAAAATTGGCGGGCAATGTGTGGGTGTTATTCCCTCGTTTATGGAACCGTGGGAAGTGAAGCATACGGGAATTCAGGAATGTTTTGTTACGGAATCGATGCATGCGCGCAAGCAATTGATGGCGAATCGCGCGGATGGGGTGATTGCCTTGCCGGGTGGATTTGGGACGCTGGATGAACTCTTTGAGATGTTGACCTGGAAGCAATTGGATTTACACCAAATGCCGATTTCCATTCTGAACACCAACGGCTATTACGATCATTTATTGGCCCAAATGCAGCACATGGTAGACGAAGGATTTTTGAAAATGCCAAATTTGGAGGCACTTCAAGTCGAGCAAGATCCAGATGTTTTGATCGACTGGATGATGGCGTATGAGCCAGAAAAAATGGAGAAGAAATGGATTTATCGCGGATAATATTTTTGATTTTAGTAAGTGCGGGAACGCTTTGGGCGCAGCAAAAACCGGAGAATCTGGGGTCTGCGATCAATAGTGATTTTGCGGAATTGAATCCAGTGATGGCTCCGGATGGGAATACGCTGTATTTTGGCAGGAAGAATCATCCCGCTAATAAGTATGGAACGCAAGGATCGGAGACGGTGGCTGGTTCTCAGGATATTTGGTACAGTGAACGTGTTGGCGAGGCTTGGTCCACCGCGCGACGTATGCCGGATGTGTTGAATCGCGATCAGTACAATACCATTTTATCTATTTCGCCCGATGGCCAAACTATCTTGTTGAAAGGATCGTATGTGAATGGAAACTATGAAACGCGTGGATTTTCATTAGCGAAAAAACAGATTGGCGGTTGGTCCATTCCCGAGAAAATCAATATTCCCAATTACGAGCGGATGAGTAAAGGGCTCAATGAATACGCCTATTTGTCCATGGATGGGAAGACGCTTTTGCTCGCATTTTCAGAGAAGAAGAAGAGTGACCGCGATGATATTTATGTGAGTTTTTTGCAGGCGAATGGTTGGACTAAACCCGAAAAGTTATCGGATGCCATTAACTCAGAATACTCCGAAACAACACCTTTTTTAGCGGCTGATGGGATGACGATGTATTTCTCTTCAGATCGCCCGGGTGGTCTAGGAAGTCAAGACATTTATATGACGAAGCGCTTGGGTCAGGGCTGGACATCGTGGCGTAAGCCGGTGAACATAGGTCCGCCAGTAAATACACCTGCGTACGATGCTTACTATACGTTATCTGCTAAAGGTGATTATGCCTATTTTTTATCCTCTACGGAAACCGGGAAAAAGGATATTTTTCGGATTGCGGTGGAGCCGGAGCCGGTTGTTGCGGCGGTGGCAAAAGAGGAACCCATCATTCAACAAGATGTGAAGTCGAGTCCGCGCATTACGTCGTCCGAGACATCTTCGGCCGTGGTCTTGCTTTCTGGAAAAATTTTGAATTCGACAGGGGCGGTGCCTGGAGGGGCATCAGTCGCGTATGAAGATTTAAAAACGGGGAAGATTATTGGCCAAGCGACGCCGGACCCGTCTACGGGCCAGTATAAATTGGTCTTGCCTTATGGGATCAATTATGGAATTACAGCGAAGGCGGATGGATTTTTGCCGAGTTCTTTGCACTTAGATTTAAGCCAAATGCGGGGACGTTATTTGGAATTGGATGATCGCGATTTGACGATGGTTCCGATTGCCAAGGGTTCAACTGTAACGGTGAATAACTTGTTTTTCGAGTTGAACAAGGCGACCTTGACGCCAGAATCTGACCCTGAGTTGAAGCGGATGGTGCAGGTGATGCAAGATAATCCGAGTCTTCGCATTGAGATTAGTGGTCACACAGATAACACGGGTACGGATTTAATTAATGATCGCTTGTCACAGGCTCGCGCTGATGCTGTTCAGGCCTATTTGTTGGCCGCTGGTATTCCACAAGCTCGTATTCAGTCGAAAGGCTATGGATCGAAGAAGCCGAAGGTTTCCAATGAAACGGAAGAGGGTCGGAGTCAAAATCGCCGCGTGGAGTTTGCGATTTTATAGCGATTGCAATTTCTCGCGGTATTCACCGGGGGAGCAACCTTCAATTTCTTGAAAGGCCGCATAGAAACGCGAGCGGGTACTGAATCCTGATTCTAGGCCGATTCCCTCGTAGCTCAAGTGATCGTTTTCGGGGTTTTCAATCAGTTTTTTGGCATAATCAATGCGGTATTCAGATCTCATTTTTGGAAAACCTTGTTTGAATATGAAACGATAACAATAGGAAATGTGATGTTGGGGGACATCTAATGCTATGGCTAAGTCGGCCGCTGAAAACTCCGGTTGTAGGAAGGGTTTTTCGCTATCGAAGTGGTTTTTTATTTGTTCGGCTAGTTCGCTAAATTTTTCTTCCAGATCCTCTTCCAGCGTAATATCAAAGGCTTCATTTGACTTTGACGTGAAATGGGGTAATCCGTATAAAATTTGAGGATAGATTAGTAAAAATATACAAATCGAAAAGAGGGTAAATGTCATGACATACGTCGCCCAATTCAATTTAATTAACGCATTGGCTTGATTATCAAAAAAGAAACCAAATGTTAAATACAGGTAACTAGCGGTCGAAAATATCGTGATAAATAGGAAGGCAAAAAGCCAACGGAACGTAATGCGATATTGAGGAGATGATTGATGGTCAGCTTGTCTTTTTCGGAATCGGTATAAAATATAAACGGAATAACAGGTATAGCCTAATATGAGCGTTGGCCTCAGGATGAAATTCAATTGGATCGGTACGATACGATCAATTTGATAATCGCCTAGTGTGCTAAAATCAGCAAGAATCTTATTAGCTAAGGCTAGTTTATCATCAAATGGGGATAAAATATGGGGCGTTAGACCTGCTAAATTGATGCCAAAAGGGATAAAATGCAATGCATCTAACGGACGAATTTTGGAAGTATCTTTAATCGTCCCTCGGACATAAAAATATAATAATGGTCCCGCGGCTAGATTTAGGAAGGCAAAATTGCCATAAAATATGGCGAACCAAAATGGGTCAGTGGAAATCGATGTGAAATAATGCGTCACCGCGTACCAGGCAATCAGAAATAGGAATGCACCTAGGAAAATGGCTGTTTTGTTTTCATTCCAATTATAGAAAATAAGAATGAATGATAGCAACAATACCAATATTGCAATATATAACAGCATAGATTTTAGAACGCAACCTTAAACTATTCGAATTAGGCAAATATGGTTAGAATAGCGGAAAATTCAAATCACAAATTTACAGAATCAATAAATTTAATTATCCAGCGAAACGGCATGCTGACGTATTTTCGAACGCGAAGGAATCGCTTGCGCGGAACAACGACTTCAGGTTTGATGTAAAAGCAAGGGTATTTCTTGTATGTATGATGACCATTTTTGATTAGCGTTTGTGCATAATAGTCAAATAACGAGGCCACATCGCCTTTTTCTTGGAAGGTATAGCGATTTTGGTATTTCGAAATTTCGCTCGGTTTTTCAGGGGAGTAACCAGAGAAATGGAAAAAGATTAGCGGCGTATTTCCGTTAATTTCGTAGGGTTCTTGGTCGTTTGTAATACTACGCTCATGTAAATTCCAATAGGCCATATTCAGGCCCAGGTGCCTGCTGACATACACATCGTCGTAAAATACCGGGGCAAAATTGACCCAGTTTTGGTCCACAAACATACCATTTGCTAAGTCGATGAAGCAATGGTCGCGCAGTCGATCTTTCCACCACGTCAAAAATTTGGCTGTATTTTCCGTGCGACGGGTACCTAAGTAACCGAGGTTAAAAATACCTGTATTCAAGTGATCGCGTTCTTGTGGTCTATTTTCGTCCGGATATGGACTCGTGATATGAGGCGTTAGAAACAAGCTGTTTGTTGACAGTGCGTCCTCGATAATGGTCAAAGGTTGATATACAATGATGTCTGGATCAAAATAATGCACTATTTCCGCGTCTGAGTACGTCGCATACACATATTCGAGGAAGAATGGCTTGACCGCTGTATTCAGTTCGGTGATGTTGTATTTGTCACACATCTGGTCCAAATCTTCAATCCCAATGGTGTGGAGTTCAATGATTGGGTAGCTGGGTAACTGGCTTTTTTCGATGGCCGACTGGTCTAAGCGGTCCACTAATCCGATCAAAAACTGATATTCTGGATTGTGCTTGAGGAGGGAATCACCAAGTGTTTTCGCCTGAGCGAGGTAGTTAATGGAACAAATGGTGATGACTATTTTTTGCATGCGTCAAATTATCAGTCGCAAAAATACGAAATGTAAGTGGGAATTCGGTAGGATTTGGGCGTTGCGATTATGCTGCCGGTGTTAATGACGCTGCTAGCGTTTTCTCCGCGCAGGCAGGCAGTCGCCAAGCCTTATTTTTTCAAACTTCCGTAAATGATGTTTTCGATTTTCTGTGATATATCGCCGTGTGAATTCGGGCTATGTTGGGTCATGATTAATACAATCATTTTCTCCTTCGGATCTGCCCAATAGGTTGTACCGTAGTAGCCACCCCAACTAAATGACCCTTCAGAGCGCATGCCTAAATAAGATGATTTCTTTGAGGTCAGCGAAAAACCGAGGCTAAATAAATCTTTCTCCGTATTCGTGATTTCATATTGCGGGCTCAGCATGACTTCTACCGTTCTGCGCCCTAGTAATTGTTTGCCATTATATACACCACCATTTAACAACATTTGAAGAAAAATAGCATAATCAAATGCCGTAGATGATAAACCTGCTCCACCTGAAAAATATTCTTTCGGGAATAAGGGATAATTTGGATCCAAATTTCGGAAGGTAGGCGCCCACGGAATAATTTGCTTGTTGGCATCTTCCGTATACACCTTCGGCATCCGTGCTGCTTTTTCCAATGGAACCGTAAAATACGTATCCTTCATGCCCAGCGGCTCAAAGATCTGCGTGTTGAAATATACTTCCAATGTTTTCCCCGAGATGACTTCGATCAGGCAACCCAGCAAATCCGTATTTAGTCCATAAGTGAATTTTTCACCCGGTTGGTGTGCCAATGGTAAACGCCCCAGCGCCTTCATTTTGTCTAGCAATTGTGAATTAAAATTTCCTAAGCCAGACGGAATGCCGGCCTTCGCATAAATGGCTTTCATTTTATCGGAACCGATCGCTGCATAGTCGATGCCTGAACGATGCGTCAGCAAGTCGCGAATTGTGATTTTACGTTTGGCGGGCTCAGTCGTGTAGCTGGAATCTGCTGGATTGAATTCTTTTAGGACAGTTTGGTTCTCGTATTCGGGGATAAAATCAGCTACAGGTTGATCTAAACGCAACAATCCTTGTTCGAATAATTGCATGATGCCAAAGCTCGTAATAGCTTTTGTTTGGCTCATAATGCGGTAAATGGCATCGGCAGGCATTGGTTTTTTATTGGCCAAATCCGAATAACCATGTCCTTTATAATATACGACGGAATTGTCTTTCACGATGAGCGTTCCGGCGCCGGCCAACCACCCTTTGGCGACATATTCGTTCATCGTTGAATCGATTAAGGCCAAGCGTTTATCATCCATTTGGGGATGAGACTTCTGAATGGGAGAGAGGATTTGGGCTGATGCACTGGCAATGCTCAGTAGGAAAAACAAGAGAATTCGCATGGGTGTTTGTTAATTATACCGCAAACTAACAATTGTGTGGGGGACTTGCAAACAATTAGACGTTGGACTTTAGACGTTGGACTCTGGACTTTAGACATTGGACGTTGGGTGGTTTGGTAATTCGCGCTGATTCGTTAAACTTCTGGTCTCGGCATGTTGCCAGTGTCTAGTTTCAAGCGTCAATTGTCTAAAGTCCAGAGTCCAATGTCTAAAGTCCAGCGTCCAACGTCTAGTATCAATCGTCCAAAAACAAAAAACCTACTCAGTTTCCTAAGTAGGTTTTCGTCGATTCATGTACCTGGGATGGGAATCGAACCCATACGAGCGTTTCGGCTCACAGGATTTTAAGTCCTGCGTGTCTACCAGTTCCACCACCCAGGCAGCCCTGTAAAACTTGAAAGCACCTAGAGGTGCCTTCT
>JACCDW011851733.1_pt1 | contig 10250 bp, 11 predicted proteins | sample 7449781 | NCBI WGS metagenome assembly JACCDW01 (sample SAMN15323449, study PRJNA562643) | freshwater metagenome | isolation source: river surface water | place: USA:Blue River Watershed | collected 2017-08-18 | reverse complement strand
AATAAATTGTCTAAAGCCAACTTTTCCTCCTTAAGCGGGGTAGTCGACAAAGTTTCTTTCTGTTTCATACAGACGAATTTTTAAATCAAGTGATTCAGATATTCTTGGTCTTATTAAATTAAAAATCACAATAGCAATGTTTTCTGCCGTAGGATTTAAGTCTTTAAAAACCTCCGTATCTAAGTTTAAATTTTTATGATCGAACCTTTCCTTCACTTCTTCATCTACAATAGTGCTTAAGTCCTTGGTGTTAATTACAAATCCGGTGATAGGATCTGGATAGCCGATGACTTGAACAACCAGTTCATAGTTGTGACCGTGATAATTAGGATTGGAACAGGCCCCAAAAACTTGTTTGTTTTTTTCATCTGACCAGCTAGCACAAAACAATCGGTGCGCTGCATTAAAATGCTCTTTTCTAAATACCGCTACTTTTTGATTCATGCTGCCTAATTAAGAGGATAAAGTTACGATATTAATAACGCGGCAGCGAGGATATTGTTTAATCTTTATGTAAAATAATTAAACAGTTGAGGTTTTTTGTAAATTATGACCCAAAATATTCAACAAATATGCGAGGTGTCTCGTATAATTTGATACAATGAAGTTGTACTCCGGTTGGAATATGAGGAGTTAACTGCTCCCAAATGGCGATGGCCAAATTTTCAGTACTGCACATTTTACCTTGCATAAAGGGCACATCCATATTCAAATTCTTATGATCCAATTCGTCAATTACGTATTTTTTGATGATGATGCTCAATTTCTTAACATCAAATAAAAAACCCGTTTCGGCATCGGGCACCCCCTTAATAGTAACGAATAATTCATAGTTATGCCCATGCCAATTTTCGTTGGCACATACTCCAAACACTTCTTCATTCTTTTCCTTAGACCAATTTGGGTTGGCCAATTTATGCGCAGCATTAAAATGTTCTACTCTTGTTAAATATACCATGGGTCAATTCGTAATAAGGGAACAAAGATATAAATTTTGCTAGGAAGAACCCATTTTTTAAGCCCCTTTAACGACCTTTACTATATGAGAGTAATTATTACCGCAGCAACCCATGGGGAATGGATGCCTAGTTTTCAAAAGATCAATCCAAAATACGTGGGCAATAGTAAAAAGTTTTCAGTAGGATTTCATGAATCCGGAATTGGCATGTTAGCGTCCAGTGTTTCTCTAATGAAAATGTTTGTACAAGAAACCCCTACCCTTATTATTCAAGTGGGCATTGCAGGTTGCTTTGATAAAAAAATTCCATTGGGAAAAGTATTTGCAGTCAAAGACGATTTTGTAGGTGATATAGGTGTAATGGAAAATAAGATTTGGAAAGATTTATTTGACATGAAATTGGACAAGCCCAATGATGCTCCTTATGAAAAAAAGAGTTTGCCTAATCCCTGGTTACAACAATACAACCTATTGAATTTGCCCACTAAAAAAGCAGTAACTATCAACACCATTAGTACCGATAAAAATAAAATAGCCTTATTCAATAATAGATACAAGGCAGTGCTAGAATCCATGGAAGGCGCCAGCTTGCATTATATAGGTCGTGACTTAACAATACCCTTTATTCAACTACGTGCAGTGAGTAATTATGTGGGCGAAAGAGATAAGTCTAAATGGAAAATGCAAGAGGCCATCTATAATTTGAATGAAACCTTATTGGCATTCTTAGATGCCTTATATAAAACTGCTTAAAGATGCCCGTAATTGATATAGGATTTTCTCCCTGCCCCAATGATACCTTTATTTTTGACGCTTTGGTTAATCATAAAATTGATACACAAGGATATACCTTCAATTTGCATTTGGAAGATGTGCAAACCCTTAACGAATGGGCTTTACAAGGCAAACTACCCTTATCAAAAATTAGCTACGGCGTGTGGCCATTGGTGAAAAATAATTATCATTTATTGAATGCAGGTGGCGCCTTAGGAAAAGGGGTTGGCCCCTTGTTGGTTTACAAAGAGAGGGCTAGTGAAGAAAATAATAAAGAGCATGTATTAACAAATGGGAAACCTAATTTAGACACCATGACGGTGGCTGTGCCTGGCATAAATACGACTGCACATTTATTATTTAGCTTGGCCTTTCCTCAAGTTCGAAATAAAAAATTCTTAGTGTTTAATGAAATAGAAGATGCAGTGGTTTCTGGAAAAGTAGACGCAGGAGTGATTATACACGAGAATCGATTTACCTATGCCCAAAAAGGGTTGAGTAAATGGATGGACTTAGGTACTTATTTTGAAGACACCTATAAAGCACCTATTCCTTTAGGTGGTATTATTGCAAGTCAAAAAATGCCAATGGAAGAAGTTCAATTGTTAGATCAACTTATTAAAGAAAGCGTACAATATGCTTTTGAAAATAGTTATGATATACTACCTGAATTTGTAAAATGTCATGCCCAAGAAATGTCGGAAGCAGTGATGCGCCAACATATTGACCTATACGTAAATGATTTTAGTATGGACATGGGAGAAGATGGAAAAAATGCCATTGCACAATTAGAAAAAGTATGGAGTGAATTAAATACTACTCCTTAATTCAATTTTACGATCCCCCATCAAGTTATGGCTTCAATGCTTTTGCATAGGCAGCCAATACCCTTTCCCTAGCTACTTCATGCACCACAATAGGTTGAGGATATTGCATGGAGTCCAACTCTGGTATCCACTTTCGGATATATTTTAAATCCTTATCAAACTTTTCCGTTTGTAAGCGAGGATTGAAGACTCTAAAATAAGGAGCTGCATCGCATCCACTTCCACTCGCCCACTGCCATCCCCCATTGTTTGCCGCTAAATCAAAATCCAATAATTTCTGGGCAAAATAGGCTTCACCCCAACGCCAGTCAATTAATAAATGTTTGGTTAAAAAACTGGCTACAATCATGCGCACTCTGTTGTGCATAAAACCAGTGGTATTGAGTTCACGCATACCTGCATCTACAATAGGGTAACCCGTTTTTCCTTCACACCAAGCTTGAAACTCTTTTTCGTTATTACGCCATTCTATAAAATCATACTGTGCTTTAAAGGACTTCCCTTTTCCAACTTGTGGGAAATGCCAAAGAATCATATGATAAAAATCTCTCCAAATTAATTCGTTAAAAAAAGTACTATTGATGGTTTGTGTTTTTAATGCCAATTGACGCACCGAAATAGTTCCAAAACGCAGATGCACACTTAATTGGGTAGTCCCTTTAATTGCTGGAAAATTTCTTTGATCTGTATATTTTTTCACCAAGCTTTCCTCCCAATTCATGGGGGGTACGATCAAATCGGTTGAGTCAAAACCCAGCTCTTGTAAAGTGGGTATGGCCAAGGGTTTGCTGTCCAAAAAATAATCCAACAACTTAATGGAGGGGTGAATCTTTGGTACATTATTCGTCCAATGTGCCCTCCACTTATTTGCATAAGGTGTATAAATTGTATAGGGTTTCCCGTCGTCTTTTAAAACCTCATTTTTTTCAAAAATCACTTGATCTTTAAAACTATGAAATGCAATTTTGTTTTTGGAAAGCAGTGTCTCTATTTGTGTATCGCGATCAATAGCCTGGGGTTCATAATCATGATTGGTATACACCGAAATAATTTCGTACTGCTTAATCCATTCATCAAAAACCTCCAATGGATTTCCGTGCACTACTTGCAAAGTCTTCCCTTTTGCAAGTAAGGTATTTTGCATGGCGGTAAGCGTTCGATGAATAAAATCGACCCTTCTATCTAACTTGTCTTCTAATCGATCTAAAATATTCGTATCAAAAATAAATACAGGTAATACTTGATGGCCATTTTGTTTTGCATCATACAACGCATAGTATAAGCCCACATTGTCCTCAAATCTCAAATCCCTTCTCAACCAAAATAGCGACAGCTTTTGTTTCATCTTATGCTCCAAAGTTTGTTTTGTCCTTTCATAACAATATTAACATAAAATAGTTCTCCATAAACGGCTTTATCTTTAATTTAGCCCTATGCAAATTGGACACATTACGGAGGCCCTTGAAAATTGGGCACCCCTTTCCTTTCAAGAAGATTATGACAATAGTGGTCTACTAGTGGGAAATCCACATACCATCTGTACAGGAGTTTTATGTTCCCTCGATTGTACCGAGGCAGTTATAGAGGAAGCCATTGAAAAAGGGTGCAACTTAATTGTAAGCCACCACCCCATTATTTTCAAAGGCATCAAGCAATTTGACGAAAACAACTATGTTTCAAGAACGGTACTAAAAGCCATCCAAAATAACATTGCCCTTTACGCAATCCATACCAACTTGGACAATCTACTAGAGGGGGTCAATAAAACCCTTGCCGACCGCCTTGGACTTGTCAATAGAAGGATTTTGGCCCCTAAGCTGGGAATAAAGGATGCAAAAGGGGAGGAAATTGGATCTGGACTCATTGGCGAACTCCCAAAGGAGCTGGAAGAGCAAGAAGGCCTAAAATGGATTAAAGAAAAATTAAATACAAGCCTTATTCGACATACCCAATTTACCGGCAAAACTTTGAAAACCATAGCTTTATGTGGTGGAGCGGGTAGCTTCCTTATTGACGAGGCCAAAGCTCAAAAGGCAGATTGTTATATTACCAGTGACCTTAAATACCACGAGTTTTTTGAAGCGGACGGAGGCTTATTATTGGTTGATATAGGCCACGGGGAGAGCGAACAATGGGTTTCGGAGCTAATTATTGCTCATTTAACCGGTAAATTCCCTACCTTTGCCGTCCTCCAATCCTTGGTGTGTACACAACCTATAACATACTTTAAATAAACTTGAAATATGGCATCAGTCAAAGACTTTTCAGTAGCAGAAAAATTAGTAAATCTTTACAAACTTCAGTCTGTAGATAGCAGTATCGATCAAATTGAAATTCTTCGTGGTGAATTACCAATGGAGGTAAAGGATTTAGAAGACGAGGTTCAAGGTTTAGTCAATAGACAAACTAGAATTGAGGAAGAAATCAATGGTATTACAGAATTCATTGAAGCCAAAAAAGCATCCATCAAAGAAAGCGAAGCCTTATTAGCTAAATATGAGCAACAAAGCGATAATGTGAAGAACAATCGTGAGTTTGAAGCCATTAACAAGGAAATTGAAATGCAAGGTTTAGAAATCAAACTTTGTGAAAAGCATATTCGTGATGCCAATGAAGAATTAGCAGAAAAGGTGAAAACTTTAGACAACGCTAAAAAAACAATCTCTGTAAAAGAGGGTGTTTTAAACCACAAGAAAGAAGAATTAGAAAAAATCATCGCTGATACTGAAATTGAAGAAAAAGAATTAAGAACTAAAAGCGAAGAAGCAAGAGCGCATATTGACGAGCGTTTATTGTTTAGCTATGATCGTATTAGAAGTAGCTACCGCAATGGTTTAGCTGTGGTAACCGTAGAAAGAGACGCTTGTGGCGGATGTTTTAATGCGATCCCCCCTCAACGTCAAAGCGAAATACGTTTACACAAAAAAATCATCGTTTGTGAAAACTGTGGAAGAATTTTAATTGAGGAGCAAGCTTAATCGCAATTGCTAAAAAATATTCCTTGAAAGGGTAGCCCAACAGCTACCCTTTCTTTATTTTTACATATATGAGAAAGTTGCTTTCCTTACTTATTGCTACCCTCCTCTATTCTAATTCCATATGGGCCCAACTTAACTATACCTGGAATGAGAAAACACAGCAAATTTATGACGCTGTCACTTCTTTAAAAATTCCAGAAGCTAGAAAAAATATTGCAGTCGAAAAAAAGGCAAACCCCAATAATCTCATCTTTCCGCTGTTGGAAAGCTATGCAGACTTCTATGAATTATTTTTGAATGAAGACCATGCCGAATATAAAAGAATGGCTCCTCAATTTGAAAAACGAATTGAACTCTTAGCGACGGGTCCAAAAAATTCTCCCTATTATTTATACAGTTTAGGTATTGTCCATTTTCATAAATCATTAGCGGCTTTAAGATTTGATAAATTATGGGAAGCAGCATTTGATTTTAGAAAATCCTATCTATCATTTAAAGATAACCGAAAAGCATACCCCCAATTCACGCCCAATGATGTGTATTTTGGAGCCATCAGTTCGATGGTGGGTACCATACCAAAAGGATATCAATGGATTGCCACTATTTTAGGAATGAATGGAAGCATTAGCGAAGGGAACGCGCTGGTGTTAAAATACATTAATAGTAATAATGAATACAGCAAGCATTGTCGCAATGAGGCTCTATTTGTATATCCTTATTTGGTAATGAATTTTGAAGCCAACCCCAAAAAGTCATTTAATTTTATTGAATCTGCCGCTTATGATTTCAAAAAGAACCATGCACATGCCTACATGGCTGCCAATTTATATTTAAATCATCAGCAGTCCAGTAAGACCTTACATATCATTCAGCAAAAAGAAAATTCGGATGCTTATTTAACACTGCCTTTTTGGAATTTAGAATTGGGCTATGCCTATATTAATGAACTTAAATTAGATAAAGCGCAGAAAGCGCTCACTGATTTTACCCAATACTTTAAAGGCAAATTCTATATAAAGGATGCTTACGAACGTCTTTCTTGGATTGCCTATATGCAAGGAGATCAAAAGAAGGCGGATGCGTATCGAAAAATGGTATTAACAAATGGGAATTTAGTAACAGACGCAGATAAGCAAGCATTTCAAAATGCAAAAAAGGGAACTTGGCCAAATCCTATTTTGCTAAAAGCCCGTTTACTAAGCGACGGGGGCTACCAAAGCCAAGCATTGAATGTACTAGTTGGCAAAACCAGCAATGACTTTAACACGGATGCGGACAAAACCGAATTTGCCTATAGGCTAGGCCGTATCTATGACCTTACCAATCAGGATGATTTGGCGATTAAGTATTATAGGTCCGCTATTGAAAAAGGGGAACAATTACCCGAATATTTTGCAGCCAGGGCAGCTTTGCAAACGGGCTTGATTTATGAAAATCAGCGCCAATATTCAAAAGCGGTTGAAGCTTTTAGACTCTGTATGGAGATGAAAGGCCATGCATTTAAAAACTCTTTGGACCAGAAAGCAAAGTCGGGCATTCAACGCTGTTTGAAGCCTCAAGATCGTAAATAAAAATGTATATTGCGTAAGCGATGTTAAACAAATTAGAAATACAGAATTACATTTTAATAGATCATCTTGTGATAGATCTATCTTCTCAGCTTTCTGTCATCACAGGTGAAACAGGAGCGGGTAAAAGTATCATCATGGGCGCCCTTGGATTAATTTTAGGCGACCGCGCAGATAGCAATGTATGTAGAAATCCAGAGAAGAAATGTTTTATAGAAGGTACTTTTCATTTAAACAACAAAGCACAATATGCCGCCTTTTTTGAGGCGAATGATTTAGACTTAACGGAAGAAGTTATTATTAGAAGAGAAATAAGCGCACAGGGAAAATCAAGGGCTTTTATCAATGATACTCCAATCAATTTAGCAGAGTTAAAACAATTGACAAGTCAATTGGTGGACTTGCATCAACAATTTGACACCCTTAGCTTGGGAGATACCGATTTTCAAAGAACGGTTATTGATGCACTCGCAAATTTGCAAAAAGAAGTAAGTAATTATCAAATTGCCTATTTGCAATGGAAGGAAAATGAAAAGCAGTTAAGTGATTTAATTGCACAAAAAGAAAACTTTGACAAAACTGAAAGTTACAATAAGCATTTGCTAGAAGAATTGACTGATTTGAATTTACAAGCCGAAGAATTAGAGACGATAGAAAAAGAATTGAAATTCTTAGAAAATGCGGTTCAAATTAAATCCCAATTGGATCAAAGTGTACAGTTATTAGATAGCGCTGACAACCCCATTGTGCAACAAGTAAAGCAAATAACGCATACCCTAGAATCGATCGTAAAATGGCAGCCCGACTTTGAAGAATTGTTATCACGTCTTAAAGCTGCTCAAATTGAGTTGGCAGATATTGCCAGCGAGTTAAGTAGCTGGCAGGATAAGATTGATTTTGACGAAAATAAAATCATTCAATTACAAGAAAGACTTTCTTTGGGTTATGGTTTACAGAAAAAACATAAGGTACAATCTACAGCCGAACTACTTTCTATTCAAGCACATTTAGAAAAAGAATTAGAAGCCGTTTTGAACTTAGAAGAAAGCATCACTCAATTAAGCACGCAGGTTGCAAAAGAGCAAAAAGAAGTTGCAAAACAAGCGGCTCATTTGAGCGAAAAGAGAAATCAACAAGTAGCACCGTTTACAAAAAATGTAAATCAATTGTTACATCAAGTGGGCATGCCCAATGCGAAAGTAAATGTGACGATGGAAACCGTTTCTTTACATCATTTTGGGCAGGACAAGATTGATATTCTATTTGATGCCAATAATACCAACCGATTTGAACCAATTCGAAAAGTGGCGAGTGGCGGTGAATTAAGCAGACTCATGTTGTGTATTAAATCCTTGGTCGCAAAATCTGTGGATTTACCAACTATGATATTTGATGAAATTGATACTGGCATTTCCGGAGAGCCGGCAAAACAAGTAGGCTTATTATTACAAAGCCTTGGAGACAAGAGACAAGTACTTTGCATTACACATCAACCTCAAATTGCTGCTAAAGGACATACCCATTTATATGTGTATAAGGAGCAAAATGGAAAAGAAACCCAAACGCATTTGCGTAGCCTGAGTCAAGAAGAAAGAGTTCAACATATTGCGCGTATGATTGGCGGAGACCCCCCAACTAAATCCGCCTTAGATAATGCGAAAGAGCTGATGGCGAATTAAGCTATTTTATGCAGTTTTATCAGCTATTATATTTATTTTTACGACTATAAATAACCCATCAACATGGCATACAATTTACTTAAAGGAAAAAGAGGAATTATTACCGGTGCTTTAGACAGCAACTCCATTGCTTGGAAAGTAGCGGAAAAAGCACACGAAGAAGGTGCAAGTTTTGTTTTAACCAATGCTCCTATCGCTATGCGTATGGGCGAGATCAATGGCTTGGCTGAAAAAACCAATTCTAAAATTGTTCCTGCGGATGCTACTAGCGTGGAGGAATTAACCCATTTATTTACAGAGTCTCAACAAATATTAGGCGGTAAAATTGATTTTGTATTGCACTCCATTGGAATGAGTGTCAACATCAGAAAGAAAATTGCCTATCCAGAATTAAATTATGATTACTATGCTAAAGGCGTAGACGTATCTGCAATGTCTTTACACAAAATGTTAAGCGTAGCCTACAATATGGATGCTTTGAATGAAGAGGCAAGTGTTGTTGCTTTAACCTATGCTGCAGCTCAAAGAACCTACCCTTTCTATACCGATATGGCCGATATTAAAGCTTTATTAGAATCTATCGCTCGAAGTTTTGGATATCACTACGGTTTAAAGAAAAGAGTGCGTGTAAATACCGTGTCTCAATCACCCACTAAAACAACAGCGGGCACAGGCATTAAAGGTTTTGGCGATTTCTTTGATTATGCAGATGCCATAGCTCCATTAGGAAATGCAAGTGCTGAGGATTGTGCAAACTATTGTATCACTTTATTTTCCGACTTAACCAAAATGGTAACCATGCAGAACTTATTCCACGATGGTGGTTATTCTACAACAGGGGTTAGCGATTTAATTATGCAAAAAGCTGGAATTACAGAATAAAAAATAATCATGAGCGAAAATAAAATCAATCCAAAATTAGTAGAAGCCATTGGTTACCTAGGTTCCCTATTAAGCTGTATTACTTTTGTACCGCAGGTTTATTTGTCTTGGAAGTCCCACAGCGTAGGAGATTTAAGTTTATTAATGATATTGATTGTAAACTTTAGTTGTTTAGTTTGGTTAACTTATGCTTACCTAATTAGAAGTCGACCGGTGTTAATTGCCAATACCATTGTATTGATATTAAGTTTAATGTTGCTTTATTTTAAATTGACTTTTTAATTTAGCCATACATCATTAAAGGCTGGCTCCATTTACAAATGGAACCACCATAAAAAAAGGGCTTACACAAAAGTGTAGCCCTTTTTTTATAAAGTAAATTGTAATTAGTATTGAATACTAATACTCGTCTTCGTTAAACATAAAGTCTTCTTGACTCGGATAATCCGGCCAAATATCTTCAATACTTTCATATACTTCTCCCTCGTCTTCCAACTCTTGTAAATTCTCAACTACTTCAATAGGCGCACCGCTTCTAATGGAGTAATCAATCAATTCATCTTTGGTAGCTGGCCAAGGAGCTT